>ENA-OSJC01001250-OSJC01001250.1-marine-metagenome-genome-assembly--contig:-NODE-1250-length-21464-cov-4.810259_pt1 | contig 21464 bp, 21 predicted proteins | sample MGYA00237885_ERZ534234 | MGnify/ENA primary metagenome ERZ534234 (study PRJEB26413, sample SAMN06343907) | marine metagenome | isolation source: coastal waters | place: Atlantic Ocean: West Antarctic... | reverse complement strand
GCCGTGGCAACCACAAAGGAACTGTCCAAAACATCAAATGATATCTCCCGTCTTGAGCTATACTTTGTATGCGGCTTCAGGATGTCAGGGCAATGCTCGTGGAATCTCTTCGTCATATCGAAGAGCGCCCTGGTCGAGTCAGCATGGTGTGTAATCACCATAGCCTTACAGGCTGGGCGCTGGCTCACTGAGAAATAAAGATAGCCACCAGTGTAAGTGCTTAGACCCTGCTGACGCGCTTTCAAGATAATCACACGTACTTTCCCTTCAGTGGCCATCTGATTATTGACGGCCTCGTCGAGAATTTGCTGTGCAGAATTTAGTACCAGGGAATTAATTTTGCCCTCTTTGGTTCTTATTTTGAGGGCCGATTTGGAGTAGAAGTTGTAGCTGTTAAGTAGTTTCTTCCGGACCTGCTTCAGCTGTTTGTTCATCGACGCTCTCTCCTTCGTCTGTTAGCAGGGAGGCCAGGAAATCTTCAGCGTGGCTAATAGACACATCTGATTTTGACGCTGGCTTACTTTTGGTAAAGTCCAGTACCAGTCTGGCAGCGGCAAGTCTCTCTCGAGTTTGTCCGTCGATTCGCATTACCTCAACAGCCGTCTTAAGGGCTTCTTTCTGATACTCATCTTCAATGTTGTACTTTTCGCTCATAATCTTGACTACCTTCTCTGCGTCTCTTTTAGCCTTCTCACGTACTGGCTTAATTGATTCCACCGTGTGCCCATCCGGAACGCCCTGTGGACGGCCTCCGTTCTTACGCTTCTTCGTAGACCATTCTTTCCGTAGCGCCCGTCCTTCAGGCGTTTTCATCAGATTGGTAAAGTAGTTATTCTCTTTTGGCGTTGCTTTTTTTGGATGGGTCTTTGCTTTTGGGGGTGCTTTTTTGCGCGGGGCTCTTGGCTTCGGCGGGCTTAGGTCTGTCATCTTTTATCTCCACTTTCAAAATGTCTTGGGCAACCTGGCGCATTTTTGGAAATGAGCTACAGAAAATGACTAACGGCAAGTTGTTTTCCAACTCTCGATAGAACACTTGTTTTTGCTCCGGACTTAAAACGGTTGACGACTTAATAAACTCCACCTGGCGAATTGCATCCACCAAATCACTTGCTCTCACTTTCATTGGGTTTTTCCTTAGGTTGTAAGCATTCCTGGCTGAGGTGCTAGGGCGCCCTGGGGGCTCTCTTCCTCTTCTTCTCCAGACAATGCTTTGCCGAAGCCTGCGAGTAACAGTGCGATTACTGTCATCATAGGATTGGCATGCATCTCAATTGGCATTGAGCTTTTGTTGAATATATCGCGCATGAACTTAAAGGTTTCAGGCATCATCTTCTTCATGCCTTTAGGGTCCATCAAGTAAAAATGCAAAGGGTCTACACCGAACTCTGCGGTTTCTTTGATGTAGGCATGGTAGCCGCCAAACTTTTTAGCCATCTGCTGAGCGGCGCCTGCGTTAGAGCCCATCTTAGCTATTTCAGCTTCTCTGGCTGCTATCTGCGTTGCTGAGGCGTTCTTAGGCAGTGGTACATTAAATTCCAACGTGGCTCGCGTAAATTGAGGGAAAGTCTCTCTCATAGGCTGCTGGCCTAACTCAGGCTTATCAGCAAATCCAACCATCGTTCCCTTTTGAAGCTCATCAATCTCAGCGACTATCTTTTTACTGACTTCAACTGATGGTGTTGAGTCATGCTTTTTCTGGAAAAACATTCCTGGCTCTGCAAACGCAAGTTCAATTACCTCATTTAGACGAGACCTTAAAGAGCTTTGGCGCATTACATTTTGAGAACCACGCGCCTGTGGGTGGGCATTATATTTATAGGTACTTTCGCTACGCAGCCCATCTAAACTTAAGCCTTCTAATGCGTGAGACACCTCATGCGATAAAGTTTTCATAAACTCTAAAGGTCCAAGCTTTTTGACTGGTTGTATTTTAATTTCCCCTGCAGTGCCTTCAAGCATCGCCTGCATTTGTCCCATAGAGCCTTTGTCTTGCATCTTTGATGCCGACACAATTTCCACAGAAACATCCAGCATGTTTGCCAGGTCGACTAAATCGTCATAAGTTGAGATGCCGTTTTCAAACTCAGAACCAGCCTTACCCAGGACAAACTTGGTAACCTTTTCTGCGGGTTCTACCTGCTCTTTAATTTGAGCGGGGGTGGGCTGCTTGAAGTAATCAGAGACAGCACCGGACAGGATGCCAGTGCCTGGTTTTATTGCGGGGTTTACTGGGTCTGTTTGGCCTTGAACAGGTCCACCAGTTTCTGCAGGGCTTCGTCCTGGGCTTCTGGCGTCATTTTCAGCTGGGCTTTGTCGAACACTTCCTGCTCTTTGTTCTCGGCTCTGCTGTACTCGGTCAATTGTGGAGTTGAGGTCTGCTTCATTGAAACCTTCCTTAATTAATAATTCTTTTAAACTTGATGCAAAGTCTTTACGGACATTTTTAAGCGGGACGCCCAATGACTTATACAGGTCCTGTTCAGGGTACCATATCAACGCTTGAAATGCAGCAGGCTCAATATCCAGCCCTGTCCGTGTATTGAATTTTTCCACTGCTTCCTGGACCAACTTGCGTAGGTCATTTCTTTCAGTCCCGTTAGCTGGTGCATCGACGGTATCGCGGAGTGAACCTTTTATTGTGTAAGCTGCTAGTGTGGCTTTTGACTTTTGTTTTCTTTTAGCATTGCCTTTGGGGAGGTCGTAAAGTTTACGATTAACTTTGTAGTCTTTTTCGTGTTTTGCAATAAGTTTGAATGCTTCTTCAATCAGCTTTTCCCGTGAAATCCGCTTACGTCCTAAAGCACTCTTTAGTTTATCGAGCTGACCTTGTAACTTCGTTTCATCAAAAGCCATCACCTTACCGCGTAGGCGCCCAACCGTCCTCATGAACCACATGTCCATAGTGACTGGGGTAAAGTCCCCGCGTAGATTAGTGTAGAATCCATTACCAACTTTCGGCCCAAATACAGCAGAGCCGTAAACTTGAGTATCTACGTTTTCACCGCCTACGGAACCTATCTCACCCAGATATGCCTGCAGCACAGGGTTGAGGTCTTTAACGCTAAACTTGGTTTGTAATAATTTTTCAAGTGCATCCATAGAGCCAAGTTTCTCTAGGAGAATATTGGCTTTTTTAAAGTTTAACTTCATAACTTTAGAACTTTTGCCCTGACCGAATATTTGGAACTTGCCATTGTCACGGAAGTACTCATATGCTTTTTCGGCAATCTTTAGGTTTGTCGGCACATCCATGTTCTGAGACATTATTGACAGCGCAATAAGCATTGGTGTTTTAGCATTTACGTCAGTTTCAATTTCAGGGTACTTCAGCGCCATCATGCCTAGCATTTTTTCGATGGTTGAATCGTACCAATCCATAGCACTGCCTTCGTCCTGCTGCTCCATCTCATAGATAGCTTCGGCAACCATGTCGTCGGCAATCGCGCTACGGTCTTCTGGGATACTAATTTCACGCACACCGCCTATACGGTCTTGTGCTCTAGACTCAAGGTATTTAGCTACTTCTGTTTTGCCTGATAGCTTTGGGGGTGTTTCTGTGCCGTTTAATACAGGGATAATGGAAGGACTTGTGTCTAGCTGCAGCACTGGTTTCTTGTTTGCTACTAACCGGTCAGAACCTGCTTCAGCTGGGTCGAACTGGGCGTTGACTGAGCGTATGTTTTTGGGGTCTAGTACGATTGTAAAGTTTCGGGGTTTACCATCAGTAAGCCCACTGTCAATAGATGTGCCTAATAAGTTGATATGCGTGTAACCCATATCGCGCAGTGACTGGCTCCATTCATCTATCTTTTGGTTGTTCTCCGCATTTGGAGGTATAGCCCCATCATAGCGCAGCTCGATATCCTTATCGGCAGCTATGAACTGGGCAAGTTGGTGGAACGGGTCTACCTCGCCAACAGAACTAGTTTCAACATCAAATCCCTTTGTATTTTTTATATACACAGGATAGACCACATCATTTGCCCGCCCATCGAGGAAAGCGTAATTTTGTGAGCTATCGTCCAACCAGGTCCCTACTCTATTTATTCCAGGCATAGAATTAGGGTTGTCGAAACTTTCGTAGGCTGTATTTTCTACGTAGCTTGCATACGTGCCGTGGTAATAAACTTTTGAAGTATCGAAGCCCTGCTCTTCTGCGCGTTGCTTGCGTTCGGCTGTAGCTGCCTGCTCGATAAGTGGCATTCCGCGAGATTCGTTGATAGGGTCTGCATCCACCTCAGCTGCTGCCTGGTCACGGCTATTCTTAGCGTCCTGCTGCTGCTGTACGCGCTCCAGGTACGGTGCCAGGTACGACTGCATCTGTTCCTGGGTTACACCTTTTTCGGCAGCTCTCTCAATAATCGAGTTAACCATGTCGAGAGGCTGAGCGCCCAAATCTCTTGCTAGGTCTGCCAGGGCAACCTTTAGGTACGCCTTGTTGAGCGGAGGGATGCTACCGTCGTCATCAACTGCATTCTGCAGCTCCTGGTTAAACGCCTGGTTGTTCTCAATGCCGCGCTGATAGTTTTGTTCCTGACGGCTCAATTTAGTCTTAGCAGCTGCCTGTCCAGCTGAGCGGTCGCGCTCTATCCAGAACTGGGGGTCAGGGTTGACCCGCAGCTTCATCATGGAAATTAGCTGGTTCAGATTTGGAACAGGCCCTCCCTGAACTATTGAACCTTGAGCTGCAATAGCTGCGTCAACAATTTGAGGGTTAGGCTCGGTAGCAATAATTTCATCGAGCATCGTCATCATTTGCTCAGGGTCTATCCCCAAGACCGATGACATCGTGCCTGCAGGACTTAGGTCGTTAGGAAGACCGCCCTGGTTATAGACGTATTCGTTGAGGTTTGCTTCTTCTTGCGCCTGGGCTTCCTGCTGTGCCTGGAGAGCTTCTGCTTCTTGAGATGCCGCTTGCTGTTCCGCAAAACTTTCTTCACGCAAACTTGGACTTGTGCTGCCAGGGATACCAGGCTGGCCTCGGTTCTGTTTTACAAATCTATCGACGACAGAACGACGACCAGTAATTTTATCAATCATTCGGCCAGTTCCTTGCACAGCCGCCTGACCTAAGAGGGAGGTACCACCAGTGCTCAATGCAGCACTTCCTGATAGCAACGGACGCAGTAAACGCTCTGTCGCCACAGCGCCTTTGTCATAACCTATACTGCCCCCTGCTATGGCAAATTGGTCTGTAATTGCAGAGACACCACCCTGATATCCACCATTGTGAAGCTTTGTCAATTGGTTAAGCTGGCGTAATACAGATAGAGCCTGCTGACCCTCTCTGGTATCTCCTGAGAGAGATTCAAGTGCTGACATTTCTTGAACACCGACAGTACTTTTAGTTTTGTTACGGCCTTCACGGTAAGCCGCTGCTGCAAGAACTTTCTGTGCCACTTCTTCAAGACTGTCCTGGTCCGTGACTGCTACCCGAGACTTCAAATCTGCAAATAGCTGCTTGAGGTCTTCTGTGTACTGAATGTGAGCTTTGTCTACAGTTTCTCGAGCACCCTGAGAAGACATTTTGTCGATGTCCTGAAGGTCATAGCCGTTAGCCTCGGCTATCTCTGCTAGTCGCTGAGCAAAAGAAGCTGTGGCCTCCTGGTCTGCAGGAGCTGAGCTTGTGTTGCTTCCTCGGACCAGGTTAGTTGCTGCACCTAAAGTGCCTGTACCTGTTTTTATAGTGCCAGCCATTAGGCCGCCTGTAATACCTGCATCAGTTAGCCGCTGCTGTACTTCCTCGCCTGTGTACTCACCGCCTTGAGTTGCCGTTGCCGCCATATTGAGGCCTTCCTGGCCTGTCTCTGTGGCCGCCTCGACGCCCATACCTTTTAAAAACTGTGCAGCCTTTTCGCCCATACCTTTTTTACGAAGGGTGTCTGCAATTTGCTGGGAAGTCATTTTTTCTAGGTCTTTCAGGTTAAAAACCTTACGCACACCCAGGCGGTCAAGAAGGCCGCTGACTACACCGACTCCAATAGCTACATCAGAGTCAAACTTTCCTGTCTTTTCTTTCTGCTCAAGAACATTTTCACCAATTCCAAGGCCAATACCTGTAGCAGTAGTTGCCGCCCCCAGCGATGCAACTAACCAGGCAGGGGCACTGTATGCTGCTGCAGCGGCAGTCAAACCACCGCCTACTAAAGTTGCGCCTGTTGTAGGTAAGCCTGCTGCTACCGCTGAGCCAGCGTGAGATGCAAATCCGGAAACTCCGTCCTTTTCAACAGCGTCTTTGAAACCATCATACTTAAACTGATAGTCGCCTTTGGCGATGTCTTTCTCTTGCTGCGCCTGCACGTTCTGACCGTGCGCGACCATTGTCTCGCTTCCAATTTTTTGACCAACGCCTTCTGCAAATCCACCATACAAGTTCTGAGCCTGGTCGACACCGTACTGAAACGCATTGTCTTTTGGCGGTGCCTGGTTGGCATGTGGACTAGGCAGAGGTGACTGATATTGACCGCCTTGCTGGACCTGCATATTATTACCAGCTGCTGCTTCTTGCTTTAGCAGCTCACCCATTCTCTTTGCAGCTGCAAAATCACCTGCGTTATGGGCATTGATAATTGCTTGTTCTAACTGTCCAGACATACGGGCATTCCTTTTATTACTTGTATTGGTCAATTATTGCTTGGTCTTCTGGCGAATATTGTGTTGTCGCTTGTGGATTGGACGCTGCGGGCGAACTTGAAACTCTGACGCCATTCGCTAGTCGATATCTAACTGATGCCGTTGCATCTCTTTTAGCTTTAATCCAGTCTAACCAAACCTTTTCGTCGGCCACCATCGTGGGCATTGGCTTAGCAAATATCGCCATCTCTCTATCGGAAACTGCACCCTTGGTCTGTGCGATAGAAAGTAACATCTGGTCGACGCGGAATTGTTCCATACGCAACCTGGTGTAAGCCTTAGGGTCGCCAGACATATTTTCAAGCCACGCATCGACAGTGCCGTCTTTGACACCCGTCAAGTCATCACCGTAGCCCGCAATTTCGCTATACAGGGAGTCCATCTCAGCAATAGCTGTGTCGTACTGCATAAGAGTTTCTTGCGCTTCACCACCGTCACCCTGCGCTTTCGCCAGGGCAGTCTGGTAATCCATCTGGCTTTGCTCGTAGGCTGCTAAACCTGAGCGGTCTGAATTTTGAATGTTGGCGTATTCTTTACCGAAGGCGCCCATAGCGGCATTGCCGCCAAGGTGGCTGGCGCCTTGCATGGCACCCCCAAGGCGTATCAGTCTTTCGTTGAGCCCAATCTTTTGATAGCCACTACCCTTGTTGGCCCGCCCCATCTGAGTACCATCGCGGCGACCTGAGGTGACCTCAGTGTCGTCGTCATAGATTTGCGGATTAGCGGCTTCAAATGCTGCGGCTTGCTGTGGGTTCATTGGTGCCTGGCCGACAGATTCAACAATAGGTGCTGGGCCTTGTTGTGTTAGCACTGGAGGCGTAGCTGCTCCAGTTGCTGGTGTACCGAGCACGGGTGGAGGCGTTTGTGCATAGCGTCCGTTAGGGTCAGGTGCCATGGTGACGCCAGCTATGTGGTCTTCGACTGTTTGCTGGTGCTCAGGTAATAAACTACCATCAGGTCCGTACATGTGCAGGTTGCCCATGTTAGATTGCATCTGACTCATGCCCTGGGGACTGGTGTAGTCTTGTGGGAAATAGTTAGGGAGGTAACTCTGCTGGTTATAGCCGCGTTGGATAGGCATTAGAGCTTCCCCCCGCCAGATGAGCTAGTATTATTAGCCGCAGCTGCTGCTTTGTTGGCCTGATACTTCCCGAACATGTCGCCACCGATACCAGCGCCCTGCATTGCCCCACCCATGAATGCTGCATCGGGTGAATGCATGTTCGGAGTGGTTGACGATGAGTTGTACACCGCGTTGTTTAGGATTCCTCTCTGGTACTTTATTTGGTTATCTAATCCGAAGTCACGATTGCGCTCAAATCGATTACGCTCGTCATTCATACGCGCCTGGTCGTAGCCTTGCAAGTTGTTGCCCGCGCTATTCATCATGTTGCCAAATTGGTTCATGGCATTGATGCCTTGGCCATAGGATTGCTGGAGTCCAGAATTGGCATTCATGGCATTGTTGAACTGCTGATTTTTTTGGCCCATGTATTGGCCTGATAAGGTATTTTCGACGTTGGCCGTCATGTCGGCCTTACGGTCATTAAAGCCACGCATCAGGTTGGCATCGGCAATACCTGCACGGCTGCTATTCATGTTGCCACTTGCTGAGGCATTCATGTTGTTACCCGTCAGCTGGTTCTCAGTCAGGTTGCGAAAGTCATCGCGCATGGCTGAGTCAACAATTCCACCGCTGTTGTCACGGGCATATTGGTAGCTGTCGCCAATGTTGTCCTGCTGTGACTGCTTATAAAGGTCACCGTAGTTTGCCGCAAAGTTTTTGCCTTGCTGACTAATATCAAATGCACCCTGACCACCTGCGGCACCCATGTTACCCATGTACTGGTTGCCCATCATTTGGTACTGGTTTGGTCCTGCATGGGTATCGCCCATGTAGGCACCAGCATCCTGTACGTTCTGTAGATAGTTGCCTGCAGAGTCGTAAGAATCCTTAATGTATGGTTGCGAAAAATTGTAGCCTGCCATTGTGTTGGCGTTGGCTTCATCCTGCGCTGATTGCGCGTCCTTGGCGGCTCGGCGTGACATAAGCCCGCCTGCTACTGAACCTACAACTTGTGCTGCTGCTGCACCCATTTTATATAACCTCTTTCCGGTAAATGTCTCGGGCCTGTCCGTCGACACATAGATTTGTTTGCTGGTAACTAAAGCCCAGCATCTTTAAGAATTTTTTATGTTTAAAATCACCGTGCTCATGTAGTGCCATGAGAGGTGTTTCGCGTAACGTCATTAAAAGACGCATGCCCATTAACAGCTCTTCTCTGACACTTTTGCTGTAACGGAAAACGTCACAGTGAATCCAGGTTAAGCCGTCATGGTGCTCGTAGTAGACGTTAAAATTATCTGACTCGATTACAGGCACTTTCATTAGGCACCTCTAACTCGATGGGGAACTTGGCCACACAACATTGTCCAGAGACGCTATATCGCTTGGGATAGCGCCTGGTAAATCGCGCAGTGCCTGGCGGTAGGTTGCCCAGGAAGCCTTGACTCCTGCATTAAAAGTTACGTCTGGCATCTGCGTGTAATCACATGCTGCCAGGCGCTCATTACGAGTCACCCTGACATTGTTAACAATAAGGTCACGCGGGTTTTCTAAGGAAACAATTGTTTGGACCACACGTTCCTGGTCAGCGTCGTAGACGTTAGCGTAGGTTTGTATAAGCTCATCGATGGGGTCGCTGCAGAACACGTATTCGGCCCAGGTACCACCCATCTGTCCAAGTTGCTCGTCCGTGAGGAACTGTGGACTTCCGTCGGGTAAGTCATTTTCTATTCGACTATAAAACATTACACGATACCTGTAGTTGTGCCTGACCAGTGCGCTGTTCCACTGCGAGACTGATTAGTGGTACCAGTGCCGTTGTCGCTGTACATTTGGATACTGACACGGAACCTGGTCGTGGAGGTTGTGGATGAACTTAGGCTGCCTACTACCGGAATCGTCGTCCATGAGTTACCACCTGCTGCGGTCTTGTGCCGCAGAGTTTGCACCTCTGTATAAGAGCCTGCGCTACCACCAGTGACAGTGGCTGATTCGAGTTTTACATAGGCAGTATCTGTGGCAAATGCCGCGTCGAATACCATGTTAATGCTAGGTACGTGAGCTTTCGCAGCGTTGCCTGGGCAATCAACTGTCATCAACTCAACAAACCCAGCAGACGTAGGCCCAAAGTTCTTGCTGGCACTCCCTGAGAAGGCTGAGGTGGGGTTAACAGTGCCGACTATATTACCTGTTGTCAGATTCTTTATGTGGGCCGCTTCCATTGTCACAAGGCCATTCGTGATGTCGAACACTGTCGCGCCCGTTTCTCCTGCAACTGCCCCTTCGACAATAAGGAACTTATCTGCGGTAATCTTAAAGGTTCCGCTAGAACCGTTATTGTTCTGCGAGAAGCCAGTGATGTAGCCGTTGGCATCTAAAGAAACGCCATACTTGGCTTCGAGTATTCCATCGGCCAGAACCCGAGCAGTAGTCTCTGTCGTGACTGAGGTTGCCACCACACCAACTGCTGCTGATACTGTAGATACACTGGTTGCCAATGCTGAGTCTGCATTCACAGAAATGTTGTAGTTGTTGGCAATGTTGCCATTTGCCGTAGCGACAGCGGCAGTCAAAGAGGTAATAAGAGTGGCACTCGCAGTGTCAGCATCTGCTCTAGCCGTGGCTTCAGTGGAAATCGCGGATGTGTTGTCACCGACAGTTGCTGTGAGCGTTGTGACATTGGATGCCACTGCGGCAGTAGCAGTTGCAGCAGCCGAAGCCTCAGTCACAACCGAGGCAGCCACAGTATCAACATTGGCTTGTACAGCTTGCCGTGCAGTTGCTTCGGCACTAATGGCATCTGCCCTTGCTGTTGTTTCGGTTACAACAGAGGCAGCGTTAGTTGCAACATTTGCTTGCACAGTGGTTATGAGAGAGGCAAATGCTGAGTTTTCACCTGTGCGCGTGACGGCTTCTTGAGTAATAGCTGCGGTGTTGTTGCCTACGGTATTGTTGATGTCAATTATTGTTTGCTTGACTTCAGTAATACCGTCCTGGTTTGTCTTGGTTTCCTGGCCATTCAGTGCCAGGGTATTCTCGATTCGCTGCAGCTCGTCGGCCACAAAAGACTTAATGATTTCAGGACTGTCGCCCAGAGTTGGCACAGGCTTGCGCTTGTACCCTAGAGGTAGCTGTTGGGACATGGGGCTTACCTCCTGCCAGTTGTGGTTATCTCGGCATCAAACCCTGAGAAATCAAAGTTCTTGGTGTCCAGGACATCCATGCGGTAGGCCAGGTATCGGCCAGCTGCTCGGGAATCAATCTTGTGCTGATACGCTGCGTCAAAAGTTACCTGGGACTCATAGGTGGGTACTGAGTTCTGTAGGTTCGAGGCGCCCACTTTGAATTGAAACTGCATGTTCGAGGATTCTGTATACACCTGGGGGTAAATTCTGGAGATTACTTTGTAAGCTGAGATTTGCATCATCTCATCGAGGTCTATACCTGTACGCTCCACAAAGGGTGCCTTGTTAGCCTCGGAATCATATGGAGCTGAGAGCATGCTCGAGCTACCCGTGAGGTCCAGGCCGTAGAGCTTGTGTGAGCTGATGCCATCGGGGGTGTTGCTCTTGCCTGCAAATAATGTGTGGGAGTCGTAACCAGCTTCCTGGCTAAAGTAGGTACCACCATTAGTCTCGTAGCTATTAGTTACGGTTGCATATGTCGAGGCAGTAGGTATTGATGCTGCAGTAGCTGCGGACACGTTGGGGAGGTCCATAAAAGACCAAGTGCCATTCTTATAGTTGAACACTGCAGCGCGGTTACATTCTGTACCACTGGTGTACTCGGCCATATCATCGCCAGACACATAACAAAAATATATTTCTTCCAGGAGAGGGTTAGCCTGGACAAAACACTTGTCGGTCTTGGCGGTGTTAAGACTTGAGTAGATGTACTGCTTAACTTTTTCATCGGCAATACTCTGCTTAGAGTGAGTGTCGTGTGTATAGATGTCATCAGTGCCAAAGACAAAGTGCCTACCTTCAATTTCGACAGCACAGTTCTGGTTGATTACACCTGCATCGGTAAATAGCTTTCTGAAGTTGAAGATGAATGCACCACCCGTAAACTCCATCAGGTACACCTGGTCTCTAGAGTAGATAACAAAGTTAGTACCTAAGGATGCACCGTCCAGGATTGGGGTCTTCATCTCGACCAGGTCATTAAAACCTGCGCTCTTAGTGGCATCAGATGCATCCCAAGAATTAGGCACAGAGTTTGCCAGGGCTGGGTTAGACCACCGCACTCGAGTACTGTACCCAGTGCCGCTCTCAGTGGTGTTTAGAGCCAGCAGGAAGTCACCATACGCTCTTACGGACGCAGCTCTCCAGGTGCTATCCCAGTTAGGGAGCGCAGCAAACTGAGTGCCGCCCTGGGCCATATATCCAGGTACCTTGTCAGCTCTGTTTAAGTACGTGATGTCAGCCAGAGTGGTCGCTGTGTAGCGTAGGCCACTGGTCGAGGTTGTCGCTAGGCTGCCCTGGCGCGACACCAGGCTACCGTTTACATACTCACGTAGCTCGTAAGTATCCGAGGCTAAGATAACCGAGGAGAAGCTGGAGGCTGAGGCTGCAGTAATACCATGTACAAAGGCTGGGGCTATGGCTAGGCTGTCCTGGATGTTTCTAAAGACAGGGGCCCTAGACACAGTGCCTTCATCAAAGCGTACATTCTTAGCCCTGGTGAAAGCTTCAGGGGGCAGTGTCGATGGTGGGATATCGGTAACTACACCTGCATTACCTAGACCTCTAATAGGCAGATTCTGCGGCATAGACTAGCTCCTGTTACTGTTGTTAAAGAACACGCTTCCACATGTGGACAACCAGGTAAGGCTGTAAGTTATTGTGGGCACCACCACCCCCAGTGTCCTGGGTGGCAATGGTGGCTGTAGGGTCACCTGGGTTGGTGCCTGCAGGGTGCGTGGTCTGCCCCAGGTTATCGAGTTCCTGGTACAACACATCGTGGCTGTGGGCGGGTATCTCACTGATATTCAATGTGTGGGTCTTAGAGCCACCTGTGGCCTCTACGGTGTCGAAGTCACTGTCGAGACTATCAATACCGACCAGGACCTTACCCACGCCTATGGGTAACCAGGTACCTCCAAACAAAGTGTCGGGGGTGGTACTTACGACTGAGGTATACACAGCCCCCACGGGGTATGCCACAAGGGCAGTGACTCCCAACAAAGTAGTGAGAGCAGCGGCAGTCATCCCTGCGCCTAGCGTCGGGGTGCTACCGTCAGAGACAATCGCTGGCTCAGAGACTGCTAAAAGTGTCTTGAGAGATGCTGCGGTAATGCCTGCAGTCAGGGTAGGCGCTGAGCCATCCGATATGATTGCTGAGGTTGCAGCTGCTGCATCAAGTTCTACCTGGGTCTTGGTCACAGGTCCCGTGATGTTAGGGAAGGTGGCCTGGAGCGTAGACTTGATGAGGCGCAGGTGCTCGTCTGCCTGGGACAGCGCATCGGTAGCTTCGGGGTTAGTAACCAGTAGCTGATTGATATACGTGGCTGATTCGAGGGGCATGGGTGGTAGACCTTTAGTTTTCTCAGGGGGACCCTGCTATTAAGAGGCTGACAACAACAACAACAAGCGCGGGGTTAAGCGGCGTTTTTGAAGTCATCGTCAGACATTGGGTGCGGGGGGTTGATTTTCTGGGCTGGAGTCCCTGGATTCCTGAGCTCATAGGCTGCAGGCCGCGTGGTTACTGGGTTTCTTACGTCAATCGATGTGTTATCTATTGACCTTTGCCTACCGCCCTACTCCGACATCCATTTGACATTTGGTTATCTGAGATTTTTATTGGCGCGACGGCTGATTTCTTGTGTACAAATCGGGACCTAAGTAAACCTAAGTCCACCCAAGTCCACCTAAGTAAACCCTGGTCAACACACGTATCGATACACATGTTTACTAAAGAACATACACATGGTGACTATAGAACAATAGACAACAGCAGTTGAGCCTTAGCTTTTAACACGACATGCCTGTGTTGGCCTTATCCTGAGTTGTCTTGGTGTTTTATATTCTAATTGTAATAATTACCCAAGACCTCTCCAGTCATCCCATGAACTGAGGGGGGAGACACATGATAACCAGGGAGGCCTTGAGATAAACTGTGGGTCGTGTGTGCGTTAGTCGACGTTAGTATCAGCCGACGCCGCAGACAGACGTATCTCTCTTAAAGGTGGACATAATTATTTGGTAGGTAACTTAGGGTATTCAGGAGGTAGACGCACCCCTTTTAGGTAGGTGCAGCACTGGACTATTGCGTGTAGGGGGGAGTAAACTGCAAGCGTGTCGTCTACCAGGGACGAGACCAGGATAGCTTGCTCTATCCAACTACGGTCAACGCCCTGGTAGGCGGCCGCTTTTATGCAGCAAGGCGCCTATTCAACCATGCATAGACTTGTCTGACAATAGTATTCTGCTGCTAATCAATGACTACTGAGCCCCTTTTACCTTACTGTGCTATCCATTTATCGCATACATGCCATAGACAATCGGCATTAGCCTAGTTCTCTAGTGTTCCTATAATAGGCCCTCACCTAACCATAGAGGACCTTGATACACCACATGAACTATATGATTGCCTTTACCCTTGTCACACTAATTGCTATTGCTCTTGATAACTTAACAATAACTTCTTCAGATAAAAGTCAGCCTTCTGTACACATTGCTCGCCTGAGCCGTGTTTTAAGCTTTCTCGCCAGACATACTTAATAACCTGGCCCTTCAGGAACCCTCTCCAGGCCTCTGTGTCACCACCTAAGGCCGCCTGGATACCATCGATACACTCGACATTGCCCTGGGTATAATGCTCAGGGTGGTTCACTGGGTCGACCTCAGGGCCACCATAGATTTCGTCGTGTTCTTCCTGTGCGTCTTGGGCATACCTATGCAGCGCAGGGTGCTCCTGCCGCAGCTTATTCCAGTCAGCTGGTGTTGCCATATTGATACTCATATCCTGATTCTCCTGCCGCAATCCCTACACGGCATCATCCAGTTAATTTTCTTGGGTAAACACTTGCAGTAGCTCGTGCGTAGTAAGTCTTCCTCATCGCCGACCTGGAGAATGTCATAGCCCGCTTTAGGCGCATCAAATTCTTCAGGGGTCAGCTGCTTACGGTCTCGTGTTGTTAATATCATTATGAAAATAATCTCCTTCGTCGAGGCACATGATGATTGGGGTCTCTGGACCAAAGTAGGCGCCAGCCACGTTAAACCAGAAGTAGTCACTGGCCTCGTGGTGCTCCATTCCCTGCTCGTGCTCCAGAATCTCAATAATCTTGTCCATGTCGTAAACTAGTACAGGGTGGCCCAGGTTGCAGGTGTGACCTACTACTGCATCGTTGAAACCATCCAGGCGCATTAGCTCTGAGTCATTCATCGGCCTGGCTCCCATAGGTTTATGGTTTCAGTTGTCTCATCCCAGTCGCACCACCGTAGTATCCTGGCGCACCTGCTCTGCACAATTGCATCTTCCCTGGTAAGCCCTGCTTTGGTGTATGCCTGGGCCACTAGCTCCCAGGTAGGATGAGGTCCGAGTATCTTCTCGGCAGTCTTAGGACCGATGCCTTTGAGGCCTGCATAGCCATCAGTGCTGTCCCCAGTCAGGCATTGCGTCAGGAAGTATGTGTCTGCTTCCGTATCCTTAATGTGTAATAGCTCATCGGACATAGGTCTGTAGAGTTTCCCTGGTATGGTCTTCATGTCCTTGTCGTCGGACACAATGGCCGTGGGTTTGACCTTAGCTGACTGCAGGATGCCCATAATATCGTCAGCCTCCAGGGTGTCCTGCACATGGCATGGGAACTCTTTGATTGCCCATTCAACCAGGGCCTTATAGCCCACAGGTTTACGGGTCTTCTTACGGTTGCCCTTGTAGTCAGGCAGCACGGTCTTTCTAAAGTTGTCGCCCACTGTGAAGCACACCAGGTATTCATCGGTGTCCAGGCGCTCACAGAAGCTTTCTAGGCGGCTTTTGAATATCTCTTTAGCCTTACCTATGTCGCAATAGAGCGACCAGATATCATCACCCCAGTCCACCTCTTCCTCGACGGCAACACATGCCTGGTATAAATATAAGTCGCCATCAATTAGTAAGGTGGTCTTGGTGTCACTGAGTGCTTGTAATATGTTCATCAATGGCCTCCTTAAAGTCTTGACCGTCTTCAGTGATTAGCCACTGGTTGCCGAATATTTCGTAGTCTATTTCTGTGGTCAGCAGTCCCTTACTAGAGCAGACCGCGATGAACCAGGCACTCTTCCTGGCAAAGTTTGATTTGACGGTGAACGGTTCCCGAGCAGCCTTGTCGAGCACAATCCAGAACCCAATTAAGGTGTCCAGGTCTGTTTCAGTGTCGCTAGATTCAGTGGGTGTCACTCCAAGTTCGTCCCAGGTTAAACTCTGCTTCGACTGGGAGGTTAAATTGGAATGCTTCTCCTGCTTCTTTCGCCATTCTTCGAGTGATATTACCGACATCGTTTGCTATCTCCTTGGTCTTGCAGGCAATCTGCACCTCGTCATGTACCCAGCCGACGATGTATGCTTCTAGCCCTTGCTTAGTTATCTCCTTATCGATTAATGCCAACCACTGCTTACACAGGACTGCACCAGACGACTGGAGTAATTGAGAAAGGCATCTGTGCTCTGACCTCACGAACAGCTTTCTGCCGTCCAGACCTTTGAGGTATCCACGCTTAAATGCATTTTGTAGTTCTTGCTTTAGCCTTGCGAATGCAGGCACGTTGTAATCGAATGCAGCTTTGAGTCTTTTACCATCCTTGGAATTACCACCGACAATCTCACCTATCAACTTGTCACCCCCACCAAAAAGCAGTGAGTAGATGAAGGTCTTGGCAGCATCCCTTGTGGGGAGTCCTGCAGCCTTCTGGTTAAAAGTGTGTATGTCTGACTCGAGTATCTGCTTGGCGTACTCACCGTCATCCTCCAGGTAGTGCGCCAGGCACCGCAGCTCTAGACCTGAGAGGTCAGCACCACATAGCGTCCAGCCTTTAGGTACGGTCCAGAGGTCTCTGCACTGCTTGCCGAATGCTGACCTGGTCGAGGGTACCTGGGCCGCGTTAGGTGAGCGATGTGCTGCCCTCCCTGACACAGTGCCACCACTGATAATGGTGTGGCGTATCTTGCCGTCGCTGTCTACCTTCTTCATCCATGCCTGGCTACCTTCAGCCAACTGAGCAATCCTCTTTTGGACCAAGAAAAACTTAGCTAACTTTTGCGCCTCTGGGTAAGGCAGCTTAACCAGCACTTGCTCGTCGACCTTAGCCTCACCGGAAGGCGTAAAGTGCTTGGGCTTCCAACCGTACTTTTCGACCAGGCAGCGGTGGATATGCTTTCTACTATTTGGGTTAAAATCGACCACCGTTACTTTGGTGAACACCTCGCCCTTAACATAACCTCGAGACTTGTTGTTAACTTTAGGTATAAAGTCCAGGTGTATTTCCCAAGGCTCGAATAGTTCATTGAGCTCTTTCTCCAATGCAATCCTAATCTGAGCGAGCTCGACGTACAGCTCACTGGCTTTATCCTGGTCAAAGGTCCAACCGTTGTTGCCAACCCTAAAGCATACTTCTGCGAGCTCGTGCTCAAGGTCCAGGGAACGCTGCGAGAAGTCTTTAGCATCACCCATAAGACGGGCATAAAGGAAGCTGGTGACGTTAACGTCCTGGATGCAATAGTCCAGCATCTCTTGGTTGCACTCTTCCCAGCCACCATCATAATCACCCTTCATCGTGCCCATTCTTAATCCCCAGGCTTTCAATGAGTGGCTACCCCAAAGTCTTTTTGGGAAACCTTCAGGCAGGCTTACCGAGTTTGCATCGTCATTTATTAAGTCAGCTGCAACTAGGCGACTGATGACCAGGGTGTCGGTAATCTTTCCGGTGGGTTTGAACCAGGGGTACACTTTCTGAAGCGCAGGAATATCAAAGGCAATAATGTTGTGGCCTATGATTTCATCGGCACACTGCAGCATTCTTAAGCATTCTTCGATGTCCTGGCCAACGTGTGCCAGGCTAACTTCCTGAACACCTGAGTCCAGGTCGTAGTGCCCAATACAGTGAATTTTTGTAAGCTCAGGCAAGAGGCCGTCGGATTCTAAATCGAACACGACCTTCATAGGTCTAACTCTTTTTGGATAGCTCGGTCACCTTCCCTCAGAAACCAACGCCCAATTTTAACGGAGCGCCCATGCCTATTATTAACTGGAACATCAACCCGCTCGATGTTGTAGCCATCGTTGATTAAGTTGTAAATTACTGCTGATATCCGAGTGATGCCCATGTGGCTGAAGGCATACTGTGAGGTGATTCCAGCACCTGTGGTTAGGTAACTGAGTACTGCTTTTTTCTGGCTCATGGCCTTGTCTCCTTAGTTACGACTTTTAAAATCGCAGGTTATCCCCGCAGCCGCTGTCGCTTAGGCGGCTTGTGTTTCTGTCATATTTGAGTGTTCCGGCCCAACCTACTTGACCAGTGAATCTGTTCTTGAGAACGACCAGAGTTCTTGTGTCATCCGTGGGGTCGTCTGGATTAACCTGGAGACCGATGCATTGGTCTGCTAACTGAGCAATTGAGTGGCTGCCACGTAGCTGTGACAATTTAATAGACTCGCCACCCTCATGCCCTGCACCCCCAGGCCGCGTAAGGTGGCTGACCAGGAACAGCGTAATTCCAAGCTCCTGGACCATCTGCCGCAGGGTTGTCATGACGCTGTCAATAAGCCGCCTCTCATCGGTCACCTGGCCAGTAAGTCCTGAAACCAATATGCTGATGTGGTCGAGGAATATGTGGGTACAGCCCATAGCTTTCACCATGTACTGAATGCGGTTGACGATAGTGTCGAGGGAGGTGCTGCCGAAGTGGTTGAACAGTTGGATGTCCTGGTGTTGGAATAGCTCGTCGTGAGCAGATAGGACCTCTTCCGGTGAAGCAGCATCAAACTCTTGGACAATGTTTTTATTCATGTGAAGGCTAAGTAAGCCACGCACTGTTCTGCGGTTCTCTTCCTCGAGCATCAGCATGCCGACCTTCTGGTCGTTGCAATGTAGGTGGTAGGCAAACTCAGTAATCAAAGTACTTTTGCCGACACCAGAACCTGCACAGATTGTTATTAGCGTGGATGGGCGAATGCCCTTAGTAATTTCGTTAAGCTGTGCGTAAGGATATTTGACCAGAGATTCTTCATCGGTCTTGGTGATTTCGTCGCGCATATCAGAAGTTGACACAATGCCATCAGGTCGCCACTCCGATGCTTTCCAAATCGCATCGACAATGTGGGCCTCCGCTCCATCCTGCAGAGCATCATTAACATCTTTGTACTGAAGCTTAGCTATCTTAACTTTGCCAACTGGCAAGGCCTCCGCACATTCAATAGCGGCTTGTTGACCCGCTTCGTCCTGGTCAAACATCAGTACAATTTCATCGAACTTTGCCAGGTAATCCCAGGCTTTCATTAAGCTCTTCTTTGCCGACTGCGCTCCATTGGGAATGGACACCACTGGCCATTTGTTTTGCTGAGCCTGTGAGCAGGACATGGCGCAAATTTCGCCTTCGCAGATAACAATCTTACGTCCTGCGTTCCAAAGCCACTGGCCAAATAAGTCCATCTTTTTACCGTCACCAAGAATCGTAAAGTTCTTGTCAACATCACGTATTTTCTGGGCAACAATCTCACCCGTTGATGAACGGTAGTTAGCAATTTGGACAGGGCGCCCACGGTACTCACCGACGGTGTAATCAAACTTCCGGCAAGTGGCCTCGCTAATACGCCGAGCAGCCAGGGGCATAACTTCGCCTTCCAGTAAGTCTCTGTTTATTTTTTTAGGGGTCGCAGTGTGTTCACTATCGGCGTTATCGCCAGGCTTGTATTTCTGGCAGCCAAAGCACCAGGTACTACCATCACTATAAAGTGCATTGTTGTCTTTGCTCCCACACGCGTCACAACCAGTGTGCATTACGAATGTGTTTTCATTTTGTTCTTCGTTCATTTCCACTTTCCCTCAGGCACAAAAAAAAGGGGGCAGCCGATACTTTGGCCACCCCCTCTTTGCTCTCCTTAACTACACTTAGCATTAGTCGCTTTCGTGTAGCCACTCGTCAGGTATCGTTTTATGGGCATACACAAATCCATTCTTGTCACAGTAAGATGCGTATGTCGTTTTCGACCCTTTGTAGAGTTTTGAATTGCAATTACTAAACACAAAACGAATGTCGATATCTGGGTGCTGCTTCTGAATCAGCAGATGCTTTTGCCTATCAGCCGTGTCCCAGATACCTTTTGTCTCGACGTAAAAAAAGCCACCAGGTTTAGGTAGCTTGAAGTCGGGTGTGTATTTAGCATTGCGCTCAGGCACTACGTAGTGGACCTTGTCTGTCTCATAGCTAACCTCAAGTCCTGCCGAGGTAATCTGCTTAGCTATCTTGTCCTCAAGTCCACTGCGGTACCCGTGTTGAATCCCACGTTGCTTGGCGCTAGAAGCGGTCCGCTGATGTGGTTGTCTCCGCTTCGGGTATCGGGGCATCGAAAGCTTCCTGCATGATATCGTCTCCCACAAAACTGCCCTCAACAGCCTCAAATCCCTCACCGCCTGATGTACTACTAACCAGGTCAATCACTTGCACACTTTGAAGCTGCAGCGAAACACCCGACTTACCCGATACTGTCCAGGGGGCGATGATTCCTTTAACCTTAATTGTGCTACCTGCCCAAATCGCAGGGACCTGCTTACCTACAAGGTTTTGCCCCTGTGCATCAAAGAAACTTGGGGCATACTTAGATTTAACTTTGAAAACAATCTCACCAGAATCTTCATCGGTGTCATAAGGCAATGACGCTTTGCTTGCTTTGTTACCAAAGTTTTCCTCAGCGACTTTGTTGATGAGTGCTGATAGTTCTTCGCTGTCGCCGACTATCAGATTCGTTTTATATTTTGGCTCACCGCCAAACGCATTGTCTGGTTGATTGAGCCAAGGGTACTGCGCTCTCCCTGCGGGTGAAGTGAATCTAATTTTATTGCTTTGAGCCATCTGGCTTCTCCTTGGTTTTTTCTGGGGTTAGGTACTGCGGTTTGATTTCTGGCAATTCGATGCCAAGTCTTGAAGCTTCTAGCTGAAGCGTTATTGGGTAGGTGCCGCCTTTCTCAGAGATGAGTTTAGCCAGGCCCCTTACCCGTTCACGGGGGTGCATATGTGGTCCTTTGTTCTATAGGTGGACATAACGTCCGAGAGGTTAGCTGAAGCAGTATTCCGAATTAGGTATTGCGCCTAAATCTAAACTGCCTTTGGGAGGTATTACGACATCAAGTTTCTCAAGTCCTGCGTAACTTAGTTGCTTGCTTGCCTGGTTAAGCAAATCTGAATACAGGCAGTAATCCTGGTAAATTTCCACAAATGAAGCACGGACACTGTTGTACATAATGTCTGTGTCGGCTGGCGTTGTCCCGAAGCTGTCATGGATTAGGAAGAAATCCTCAACGCCATTTTGCTTTGCGGTAAGAACGGTAAGTAGCAGGTGGCTTGAGTCCATACTATGGATTATGTTTGGCGACACCGCTGCCTTAGCTTTCTTTTTGTCGACACGATTACTAGCACGAGTCCTTACAGATACTTGCTCACGTTTTGGAGCCTGGGTCACGCGGTCATACAAATATATTTTGACCTTCTTAACATCCCATTGTGTGTACTTTTGGATGACGGGAAATTCAACAGGGTTGTCGAAACGTAGTGACTTACCTTCGTGC
>ENA-OSJC01001249-OSJC01001249.1-marine-metagenome-genome-assembly--contig:-NODE-1249-length-21470-cov-5.121442_pt1 | contig 21470 bp, 19 predicted proteins | sample MGYA00237885_ERZ534234 | MGnify/ENA primary metagenome ERZ534234 (study PRJEB26413, sample SAMN06343907) | marine metagenome | isolation source: coastal waters | place: Atlantic Ocean: West Antarctic... | reverse complement strand
CTTTATTTAAAAAAAAATTTTATTAAAAAAATATTTAAATATTTAAATATATTTTTGATAGTAATAAATTAATAATGAAAAACAATAAAATAACAGCAGTTATTCCAGTTAAAAAAAATAGTTCTAGATTAAAAGGTAAAAATTTCTTGCCTTTTGGAGATTTTGAAACACTCTTAGAAAATAAAATTTATCAACTTAAAAAGTGTGATAAGATTAATAAAATTCTGGTTACTTCAGACTCTTTAAGAGCTAAGGAAATATCTGAAAAAATGGGGGTTGAGTTTGAGTTAAGACCAATAGAATATGCTAATGAATCTCGACCTTTAAGTGAGTTTTTTAGATATGTAGCGACTTTGTTAGAAGATAATAGTAATATGCTTTGGGCATGTGTTACATCTCCTTTGATTGATGAAGATGACTATACAAAAATAATTAATCGTTATTTTGAATCAATAACTAAAGGTTATGATTCAATTATTACCGTTACTAAGTTTAAGCATTATTTAATGGATTCTAAAGGACCTTTGAACTATAAGTTAGGAGAAGGGCACACGAACTCTCAAGATTTGCCTGAATACGACCTTTTCACTAATGGTGCACTTATTTGTCCAGTTTCAAGTCTAATTGAATGGGGATATAATTATGGACCAAAACCTTACCGATATTCTGTGCCACAATCTAAATCAATTGATATAGATACTGAATGCGATTACATAATGGCTAAAGCAATAAAAATCTCACAAATAACATGATACTAAAGGAAAATATAAGTGCAATAATTCTTGCAGCAGATTCAATTACAACAAGCCCGAACGGCACAAAACCTAGATGTTTACATCAGACAGTTGGTTTTTCAAGTGTTTTAGAGCGACAATTTAAGATATTGTCACTTTTTGGAATAAAGTCAAATAACATTGGATTAGTAATTGGATCAAAAGGACTTTGGCAAGACATTGAAAATTTAAAATTGTTAAAGAATTTAACTCAAAATATTTTTGTAAATGAAAATAATTTAATTACAAACAGTACCGATTCACTTAAATTAGCTATTGATGGCATGAAAACAGACAATGATTTTCTCGTAATCTATGGTGATACTGTTTTTGATTTGGATCATTTAGAGATGGTTACTAAAAATATTGAAACTACTAATTTGTTATGTAGAAAAGCATTTTCTATAAGCGAAAAAGGCTTAATAATTAAGAAAAAAACAAACAAATATTTTATTCCAAATAAATCAGAATATAATGGAGTTTTTCCTTGGGACATTTTTTCAGGAATAATCTTTTTAGAAAATAATGTTAAAAAATTATTTAAGCAAAATTTTGAAACATGTAAAAAGGATAATGTGGTTTCATCATTATTATCTTTAAACCCTACTAAGCCTATTACTGTTTGTGATATGCATGAAAAACTAAGTGGTGATTGGGGAGTGTCACACACGCCTATTGATTTAAATGGCGGATCCTACGCTAGACTAAGAAAGAAGTTAGTTGTTTTAAAAGAGGCGAGAGGCGAAGGGTTTGAGAAATTAATGAGAGAATACCAGTGGATAGAAAATTTACCAGAGAATTTAAAGTCATTTTTCCCAACAGTCGTAAATTCTGGAAGTGATTCTAACAGCTCGTTTTATGAGATGCCCTGGTATGACTTACCTAATATTAGAAAAAACATAATCATTGGTAAGTATGATACTGGCGATGTGTTTTCTATAGTGAAAGATGTGCTTGATTTTATGATTAATAATTTTTATAAAGTTAAAGTTGGAATCCCCGAGATTGATTTTATAAAAACTAGACACTTTGATCGTGTTTACTACAGACTCTTTGAAGTTTTTGATTCTTCAAATGAATATAAAAAAATAATTAAATCTGAAACTGTCACTATAAATAATATTTTATACGATAACATCCCTAAACTATTTACAGAACTAGTTAAGAAAAAAGATCTTATAGAAATTTTAAGTCCCAAAGATCTAGTTATGATTCACGGAGATTTACACTTTCAAAATATTTTAATTGATGATACTAGTAATTCTTTCATATTAGCTGACCCAAGAGGAGAAATCGAGGGCTCAGATCATTATTATGATATGGGTAAGTTATGGCATTCATTTAATGGACTTTATGATTTAATTCACACTAATCAGTTCACAATGAATATTGAGCAAAGCGATAACTCCGTTTTAGTTGAATTAGATTTTAATGACAAAAAAGTACTTAACCTTTACAATAATCTAAAGGAACTTACTAAAGAGCATATAAAAAGTTTAGATCTTTTTAAAAGTGATTCTAATCACATGACAAAAATTTTATTTAACGAAGCAATGCATTTCTGTAGTGTTATGACATTCCACCTAGATAGATATAGAGACGAAAATCGCTCTATGGCTATGTATTTTATGGGAGTTAAACTTTTGAATGAATTCATGAACTTACCTGATGTGCAAAACTCTAAAATTTACTCATCGTGTTATTCATTTGACACGGAGCAAGAATTTATTAACCTTTTAAATAAAAATAATTAATACATTATGGGTAAAATATCAATTTTAGATTGTACGTTAAGAGACGGAGGTCATGTAAATAAAGGTAAGTTTGGATATGAACGAATAAGGAATATCATTCATTCACTAAACGATTCAGGTATTGATATAATTGAAATCGGATTTCTTCGAGATATTGAATATAACAAACAATGTTCTGACTTTAGTAATATTAGTGATGTCCAAAATTTGAAACTTGAAAATATTACATCTAAATTATGTCTACTAGCTAGAGCAGGCACCTATGATTTTAATAAAATTGAATCTGCTAATGAAGTTATTAATTTCATAAGAATTGCTTTTAGAAAAGATGAAATAAAAGATGCAATAATAGCAGCTAATATTTTAAAAGAGAAAGGTTTTAAATATTTTTTGAATCCAATTGATGTAACTAGCTATTCTAATAATGAATTAATTGAAGTTATTTCAATATTGAACACTATTGATCCAGTTGGTGTAGCAATTGTAGATACATATGGTGCTTTAACTATGAAAAGATTTAATGATATTTTAGAAATATTTGAAACAAGCTTAAATAAAAATATTTCACTTGGTATCCATCTGCATGAGAATCTTTCTATTTCAAATGGTTTAATTCAAGATTATTTAATTAATTACAAGGGAAATCGAAATACAATAATTGATGCTTCTTTATTTGGGATGGGGAGAATTCCAGGAAATTTACCAATAGAATTGTTAATTACGACCCTTTCCAAATATTCAATTGGTAATTATAATCTACTACCTATTTTATCAGTCATTGAGAATGAAATATTACCGGAAAAAAAATTAAAAGACTGGGGTTATTCACAACCCTATTTAATTTCTGCCTTTTTTAATATAGATCGAACCTTCGCTGAGAACTGTATGAATTATAACTACGAACAAACTTATAAAATTTTAGAAGCTGTAAAGAATTCTGGAGAGGGGAGTAAGTATGATAAAATTTTACTTGATAGAATAATAAAAGAAACTTTTACAAGACATGAAATATAATAAATTTATTTTTGATTGTGATGGTGTTATCCTTAATTCTAACCAAATTAAAAAAGAGGCTTTTCAGCAAATTCTTAGTCAATTTGAAGTTGATTTAGTTAATATTTATAATCAAAGTCCAGTTTCTAAAAATGGATATTCAAGACATCAAAAATTTGCTTACTTCTCTGAGATTATACTGCAACTTAAAGGAAAAGATTATGATGTTAAACTCTCTCAATTACTTGAAGATTATTCTAATCTAGTAGTGTCTAAGTTAATTTATTGTGAAATACCTTCTTCTTTAGAATTTGGATTTAACAATTTCATGAGTCTTAAACAAGTTTTAGTTGTATCAGCTGGTGATGAGAAGGAAATAAAACATGTGTTTGAAAAAAGAGGATTAAATAATTTTGTTGAAGAGACAAATATTTATGGAAGTCCGAAGACTAAGCAAGAAAATATTTCTAATCTTTATTTAGAAAAAAAGATATTAAATACAGATAAGGTTTTATTAATAGGTGATGCAGCTTATGATTATGAAGTTGCATCTAAATTTAATTTTGATTTTTTATTTGTTTCAGATTGGACTGCAGATCATTCTTTTTTATCATTTGTTTTAGAAAATAATATTAGTAGAATAAATAATCTAAATTATCTAGAGAACCATTTAAAAAGTATACAATGAAAAAATTTGTTGATGTTTCTGGTTTTGGAAATACAGGTAAATCACTTGCCTTTCAGTTATTAGAAGATGCCTTTAAACCAAATTCATTAGGACCTGAAATTGAATTTGAACTATTTAGAGCACCTGGCGGGTTATTTGATTTATATATTGATTGTGTGCTATTTTGGAGTCCAATGCGAAGTAATAAAGCAATAAAAGATTTTAAATTGTTAAACAAGCGTATAAGTTCTTTTGCATCAAAAAATAATTTATTTAATTTCTTTACATCAACAGGTAATAATTATAATAAAGTTATTCATTCAAATTTCCAGTACTTGGGCGAAAAGTTTATTTCAGATATTGTTGATTTAAATTTTAAATCTACTTGGCCATATGATTATTTGACATGCAGTCCATTGGAATTAGCGATAAAAAAGTTATGTGATAAGTTGGGTTTAAATACTAAAGATTCAGTTCAATTTTCCGAATCGAATCAACTGATTACAAACAAATTTAAATCTTACATAAATGATATTTTAACGTTATTTTCTAGTGACACTAGTTCTTTTGTTTTGTTGGCAAATTCTGTAGAACCATATGGAGGTAAATTAATGAAACAGATTTATGGTGATTTTTCTCAAATAATAATTGATCGTGACCCGCGTGATGTTTATACAACTTTAATGCCAAATGATGGATCAAAGCCTGATTTCTTAAAAAACAAGATAGCAGACAAAGCGTTTTTGAACACAATTGGATTAGATGTTGAAGTATTTATTAAAAAATATAAGTTATTGCATGATCATTTTTATAAATCTAATTCGTTTAATAGAAATGGTCTTTATCGTTTTGAAGAAATTGTTAATGACCCTACTCGCTTTATTAAATCGGTAGCAGAGAAGATTGATGCACCTATATTGAATTCATTTAATCCTAAGAAATTTGAAAGTTCTAAGAGTAATGTTGCAATTTTTAAAAAATATAAAGATTCTCCCTTCATTAAAAAGATAGAAGAAGAGCTTTCTGAATATTGTTATTTATAATAAAATAAATATTTTAAATTTTTTTGAATTTCAATAGAAAAAAACATGAATTTTAAGCTCGCATTTATTTGGACCAATATTCATATTATAATAAAAGTTATAGCTGGTATTATAATGAATAAAGTTATATCTGTTTATCTTGGACCATCGGGATTGGCATTACTGGGGCAGTTTCAAAATACTACAGGATTAATTACTAGTATTGGTCACGGTTCAATTCAGACAGGACTAGTTAAATACATTTCCTCAGAAAAGAATAATGAAAATAACTTTAGAAAAATTATCTCTACTTCACTCGCTATAATTCTTGTATTAACATTAACTGTTTCAATCTTAACATTTATTTTTTCTGAAAATTTAAGTCAATTTGTATTTTTTTCAAAAGATTATAATTTTATTTTTTATTTATTTTCATTTTCCATAATTTTTTACTCGTTAAATATTTATTTATTATCAATTACAAATGGTTTAGAAAAAATAAAATTATTCACAACTATTAATATTTCATTGAGTTTAGTAACATTAATTACTGCATCAATATTAACTATATATTTCAAACTTAGCGGTGCTTTAATTTCAATTGTATTATCACAGTTCATAGTTTTTATTATTTCTTTTTTTTTAATTAAAAATAAATTAAAAATTAATTTATTTGATTTTCCATCGATTAAGAATAATTTTGATAAGGTAGTTTCAGGAAAATTATTTAAATTTTCAATTGCGACATTTTCTTCTGGCGCTATTGTTGCGTTGACTATGATTATAATTCGAACTATAATTATTAATGAACTTTCTATACAAAGTGCTGGAGTTTGGGAAAGTGGTTGGAAAATATTAGTATACTTTAATATGATTTTTGCTGTTCCTTTTTCAATATATTATTTCCCTAAGTTTTCAAAATCAATTAATATTTCTGAAATTAAATTAATGTTATTTGATTCATTAAAACTTACATTACCATTAATGATACTATTGTCATTGATAATAGTTTTATTAAAAAATTATATAATAACCATATTGTTTTCTGATGATTTTTTAAGTTTAGGGAAATTTCTGAAATATATAATAATTGCAGAGATTTTTAGAATTATTGGAATTTTTGTTCAGAATATATATATGTCCCAAACAAAGGTATTTACGGTTGTTTTATTTCAATTTTTATTTTTTGGCACATTTATATTATTTTCATATCATAGTATAGGTAATTATGGATTAATAGGTATAGGTGTCTCTTATTTAATTTCTTCTCTTATTTTTTTATTTTCGTATTTAATATATTTTTATTTCCGAAACCCCCTTAAATCATCTAAAATTAATTTTAGTGAATAATTTATCTAATAAAAAAATTCTTGTAACTGGAGCAAATGGATTATTAGGTTCAAGTTTTTGTACATATTCAACTTTTAAAAATGTCAAAGGTTTTTCTAAGGATTTATTAGATATAACATCATCAGATTCTCTAGAAAAAAAACTTGATATTGAAAAACCGAATATTATACTTCATACTGCAGCTTTTACAAATGTTGAAGCTTGTGAGATTAATCCTGAAAAAGCATTTTTAGTTAATGTGCTGGGTACAAAAAATCTTGCCAAGTATTGTAAAAAAAATAATGTTTCATTGATTTATATTTCTAGCACTGGAGTGTATGGATCATCTAAAACTAATGTTTATTCCGAATTTGATTCAGTTAAGCCTACAACAGTTCATCACAAAACGAAATATGAAGCTGAAATGATAGTCAGTAATACTTTAAAAGATTATTTGATTCTAAGAACTGGGTGGCTTTATGGAGGATCTAAATCACACAATAAAAACTTTGTTTATCATAGGTATATGGAGGCTAAAAACAATGATGTAATGTACTCTAATAGCTCTCAAATAGGTAATCCAACTTATGTTATTGATTTAGTTAATCAAATTGATTTACTAATTACTAAAAACGTTAAAGGTCTTTTTAATTGTATTAATAGTGGTGAGAATGTTTCTAGATATAATTATGTACATGAAATAATAAAATCATTCAATTTAAACTGTCAAGTTAAACCTGGAGATTCAAGATTATTTAAAAGAGTGGCTCCAGTTTCAAATAATGAATCTGCCATAAATTCAAAACTTAATAAATTAAATATAAATATTATGGGTGAATGGAAACTTTCATTAAATAAATATATTAACATTCTTAAAGAAGAGATATGAGTCAATTAATTTCAGTATTAATGAATTGTTATAACGGTGAGAAATATTTAAAAGAAGCTATTGACAGTGTTTATTCACAATCTTACAGTAATTGGGAAATAATTTTTATAGATAATTGTTCTATCGATAATAGTGCGCAAATTGCTAAAAGTTATGATGATAAATTAAAATATTACAAAACTCCTAAAAATGTGTCATTAGGGGAAGGAAGGAGATTTGCAATAGAATTTTGCTCTAAGTATATAGCAACTTTAGATGTTGATGATATATGGGAGCCACATGCGTTAGAATCTTTATATAATGGAATAAAATCAGGTGACTTTGCGTTATGTTATGGAAACCAAATATCAATTAATCAATATGGTGAAATTATTAATAAACCAAAAAGTATATACACGGGATCCAGTGGTGACTTTCTAGGAAAACTTTTAAATCAATTTGATATTCCAATGGTTGCTACTATTATCGACAAGGATAAAATGCTGAGTTCACATTTAAATTTCAATGAAAAAATTTTTGGATCAGTTGAATATTCTTTATTTTTACCTCTATCTATTGATCATGATTTTATTTCTATTGATTCTCATATTGTTAAATATCGTTATCATAATTCGCTCTCAACTAAATTAGACAATTTAAGACATAAAGAAAGAAGACTGATATTAGATGAAATGTTGGCTCGAAGCCCTGAAATAAAACATAAAGTTCCAAAAGAATTAAGAGAAGCTTATGCACGATCTGATTACTATGAATCACAATTATTAATGAAGAAGGGACATAAATTTAAATCCTTTCTAATGCTTATAAAAAATAGCGGAGTAAATTACAAGTATCTATTATTGGCTATAATCTCAATTTTCCCAAGTATAATATGGAGAAACTTACAAAAATTTAAATATAACAATTAAAAAAAAAAAATGAAAATAGTAATTTTAGCTGGTGGATTTGGAACTAGACTAGCAGAGTATACCTCTTTGATACCAAAACCAATGGTTCCCATTGGGAATAAACCAATTTTAGTTCATATTATGGAAATTTATGCGTCTCATGGGTTTAATGAGTTTGTAATTGCCTTAGGTTATAAAAGCGAAGTCATAAAAGAATATTTTTTAAATTACTATGCCTTGAATAGTGATTTTGAGGTAGATTTAAAAAATGGATCGATTAAATATATTAACGAAGTTGATAAAGACTGGAAAGTTCAGTTAATTGATACTGGCTTAAATTCGATGACTGGAGGTAGAATTAAAAGATTGTCAAGCATCATCGGTGATAATACTTTTATGGTTACATATGGTGATGCTGTATCAAGTGTAAACATCAAAGAATTAGTTAATTTCCACAAAAAGTCAGGAAAAATAGCTACAGTAACTGCCGTTCATCCAGTAGCTAGATTTGGAGAGTTAGCAATGGGTGAGGGAAATAACGTAAAATCATTTAGTGAGAAAACTCAAGTTAATTCAGGATGGATTAATGGGGGATTCTTTGTGTTCGAGCCAAAAGTATTTGATTTAATTGATAATGATTCAACAGTTCTTGAAAAGAGACCTTTAGAATGGTTAGCTAATAATAGTCAATTAAATGCTTACAAACACGATGGATTTTGGCAATGTATGGATACGGTTAGGGAAAGAGATAATTTAGAGGAAATTTGGAAATCAGGCAATGCGCCTTGGAAAAAATAATTATTATGTTTAAAAATATATATAAAGGAAAAAAAGTTTTAGTTACTGGCCATACAGGCTTTAAGGGAAGTTGGTTGTGTTCTTGGTTGATTGAACTTGGTGCTGATGTTTATGGGTATTCAAATGAGATACCAAGTAATCCATCACATTTCGAAGAATTAAATTTGAAAAAAAAAATGACAAGTGTTTTCGGAGATGTTAGGGACTATGATTCTTTTAAGTCTTTTTTAGATATTCATAAACCTGAAGTTGTTTTTCATTTAGCAGCTCAACCTATTGTTAGATTGGCATACTCAAATCCATTAGATACAATAAATACTAATGTTATGGGTGTTGCTAATATTCTTGAAATTACTAGAATAGTAAATTACATTAATTCACTAATAATTATTACTTCTGATAAATGTTATGAAAATGTTGAGTGGACTTATGGGTATAGAGAAAATGACAGAGTAGGTGGTGAAGATCCTTACAGTGCTTCCAAAGGTGCTGCAGAGATTATAGCTAGCACATATATGAGATCTTATTTTAAAGATGATAGAGTTTTTGTTGCTACCGTTAGGGCAGGAAATGTAATAGGTGGAGGTGATTGGGCTAAAGATAGATTAATACCCGATGCTGTTAAATCTTGGTCTAATAATGAGTCTTTGATAATTAGGAATCCTTTAGCTACACGTCCTTGGCAACACGTATTGGAGCCATTAAGTGGATATTTGCAAATTGGAGCTGAATTGATTTTGAAAAATTTAAAATGCAAAAATCAATCTTTTAATTTTGGTCCTGATTCTACAATAAATAAAACAGTTGATGAAGTACTAACTGAAATGTCAAAATCGTGGGAAAGTGTAAAATGGGAAACACTTAAACTTAAAGACAATCCAAAGGAGGCAGGACTACTAAAACTTTCTTGTGACAAAGCTCAACATACTATTAATTGGTTTCCAACACTTACTTTTGAAGAGACATTAGAGTTCACAATGTCATGGTATAAAGAATTTTATAGTTTAGATTCTAAGTTTAATGCTACTATTTACACAAATGATCAAATTAAAAAATATGTTGATAAAGCAAAAAATCAAGGAATATTATGGTCAATTCAAAATTAATAGATGGAATAAAAGTTTCATCTTTAAATCAATTTAAAGATGAAAGAGGAGCTGTTTTTCACATATTAAAAGAATCGGATAAGCATTTTCGTAGATTTGGAGAAGCCTATATTTCTAAAGTTAATAGTAACGTAGTTAAGGGTTGGAAGTATCATAAAGAAATGTATCAAAATTTTAGTGTACCGTTTGGTGAAATTAAATTAGTTGTTGTTGATTTAAGAAAAGAATCATCAACTTATAATTTAGTTAATGAGTTTATTTTATCTGCGGAAAAAAATTATAAATTAATTTCTATTCCACCAAAGCTATGGTATGGATTTAAATGTATTTCTAATTCTTTCAGTTTATTATTAAACATAAGTGATATGGTTCACGATCCCAATGAATCTCTTAATAAAGATTTAAATGATAATAAAATTAATTATAAATGGGAATAGTTATTATATATGAGAGAGGTTAAGCCCACATATATCTTCCTTGATAAATTTATCTTATACTTAGTACTTAGTATTTTGATATTTGCTGACCCAGAAAATAAAGTTTTAATATATTCTCCTTTTTTCATTCTTGCTATTTATCATTCATTAAATCTATTCATGAGAAGATCTAAGAGAATATATTATAATAGTTCGTTTAATAGTCTCCCGTTTCTCTTAATTTTAGTTTGGTTGTATGGAGTTTATATTGGTTTGCTTAATGATAATAAATATGTTTTCATCAACAACGTAGGGATTATATTTTTTTATTCATATTATTTTTTAAGTTGCAATCAATTAAAAGTAAATCAAATATTAAAAATATTATTTAATTTTTCTTTGATTAGTTCTGTAGTTTATTTGTATAATTTTGACCAGACCATTGTCTTTAATTTATCACATCGTCAAGGAGGATTTATTATGTCAGGTCTTTTTCCTTCAGTAATGATTCCATACTTAATTTATTATGTATTTTTCTCAAAGATTAAAAGTAGTTTCATACAAAACAGAACCTTTAATATAATAATTCTTCTTCTTTATTCTTTTGTCTCTGTATTTTTAGTTTTTAGTAAAGGAGTTTTATTGAGTTTATTAGTAACAATAATATCTTTATTTTTCGTAAATTTCTACAGTAATAAATTCAGTAATTTTTCTTGGGTTTTAATATTTATCTCGGCTGGAATGTTTTATTTAAATTTTTACTATTCGGATAATATACTTACCATATTTGGCTCCCAAGAAGTGAGCAATGAGCTAAGATATAGTTTAATTTCAGATATTTTAAATGAACTAACTTTTTTTGGACATGGCTGGGGCGCCATTTATGATATTCGGTTTTTGCAATTTAGAAACGACAGTGGATACTCTTCAGAATTATCCTATTTAAACCTTATACATAAGATTGGATTTCTTTCGTTTTTTTATTTTTATTTTTATATATGGAGTTTTTATCAAGTTTTAAAATGTCTAATAAGTAATAACTTAGAAAAAATTAATGTAGCACTTTTTTCACTAGGGCTTCTAACATATTTATTCCTTTCAATAGGTAATCCTACATTATTTGCTCCAGTCTTTGTATTCATGCATGTACTTTCAATTCACTTACTAAACAAATCTTTAAAAAATTATAACTAATGATTAACAAAATATTATTAATTACTGGCGGAACTGGTTCATTTGGTAATGCTGTTTTAAATCGTTTCCTAAAAACAGATCACTTTAAAGAAATTCGTATTTTTTCTCGTGATGAGAAAAAACAAGATGACATGCGTACTCGTCTAAATGATGAAAAATTAAGATTTTACATAGGTGATGTTCGTGATTATAATAGTATCGAAAAAGCAATGCGAGGAGTAGATTATGTCTTTCATGCTGCAGCCCTTAAACAAGTTCCTTCTTGTGAGTTTTTTCCTTTAGAAGCTACTAAAACAAATGTTTTTGGCACACAAAATGTAATTGATGCAGCTGTAGTTAATAAAGTTAAAAAAGTTATTTGTTTGAGTACAGATAAAGCTGCTTATCCAATTAATGCTATGGGAATCTCAAAAGCTTTAATGGAGAAGGTTGCAATTGCAGCTTCACGCAATTTAACAGACACAACGGTATGTTTGACTCGCTATGGAAATGTAATGGGTTCTAGAGGCTCTGTTATACCATTGTTTATTGACCAATTAAAACAAGGAAATGATTTAACAATTACCGATCCAAAAATGACACGTTTTTTAATGTCTTTAGATGAGGCAGTTGAATTAGTCTTATTTGCTTTTGAGAATGGTAAACCTGGTGACTTATTTGTTAATAAAGCACCAGCAAGTAACATTGGAGATTTAGCACAAGCTTTAAAAGAACTGTTAAATCTGAATAATAATGTAAAAATTATAGGAACAAGACATGGAGAAAAGTTATACGAAACTTTGTGTACACGTGAGGAGATGATTAAAGCGGAAGATATGGGAGAATTTTTCCGTGTTCCTGCTGATAATAGAAGTTTGAATTACTCAAGTTATTTTTCTGAAGGTGAGAAAGAGTTATCTAGTATTGAAGATTATAACTCGCATAATACAGAGCAAATAAACATTGAGGGTATAAAAAAGTTATTATTAAAATTAGATTTTGTTCAGCAGGCAGTAAAAAAGTAAAGAATGAATGTATTACATGTGCCACCTGGTTTTGTCAGCAGTTTTAGATTTAAAGAACCAGCTTCTAAATTATTGGCGATGTCAAATTATGGAATAGAAGAAATAAAGGATGAATGTAGGTATGAAATTAATTATTTTAAATTGACTAATAAATAAAAATGATACATATTGGTATAACAGGTCAAAAAGGTTTTGTTGGAACTCATTTGTTTAATACTCTTGGGCTTTCTCCAGAGAAATATAGTTTAATTGAGTTTAAAAGGAATTACTTTGAAGATAAAGTAACTTTAGATAATTTTGTTTCTCAATGTGATGTAATTGTTCATCTAGCGGCATTAAATCGACACAAAAATCCTTCTGTAATTTACAAGACTAATACTAGATTAGTATCTTCATTAATTGAATCATTAAATCGAACTAAAAATACTCCTCATATTATTATGTCTTCATCTTCTCAAGAAGATAATAATAATTTATACGGTAAGTCCAAAAAAGCAGGTCGTTCACTACTATCAGATTGGGCAAAAGAGAAAAATGCTGTTTTCACAGGTATGATAATACCTAATGTATTTGGACCATTTGGTCAACCCTATTATAATTCTGTCATAGCAACATTTTCTCACCAATTATTAAATAATGAAACACCAAAAATAGATATTGATGGGGAATTAAAATTAATCTATGTAGTTGATTTAGTTGAGGATATTATAAAATGTATTACAGATAAAAAAAATGAAACTGCCTACAAAGTAAAGCACACTTCAAAAAAAAAAGTATCAGAAGTGTTAGCGTTATTAGAAAATTTTAAAACAACCTATCAGGAAAATGGTGAAATACCGCTATTACATGATTCCTTTGAATTAAATTTATTTAATACCTTTAGATGTTATATGGATATTAAAAACTTTTTTCCAAGAAAATTCATAAAAAATGAAGATACACGTGGTTCTTTTGTTGAGATAATTAGATTAGGAATTGGAGGTCAGGTTTCTTTTTCGACAACAGTTCCTGGAATAACTAGGGGAAATCATTTTCATACTCGTAAAATTGAGCGCTTTGCTGTAATTAAAGGAAAAGCCTTAATTAAATTAAGACGCATTGGCACAAATGAAGTTCATGATTTTTATCTTAATGGAGATGAACCAGGCTACGTAGATATGCCAATTTGGTATACCCATAATATCAAAAATATTGGAGAAGATATCCTGTACACTAATTTTTGGATTAACGAACCATACAATTCAGAAGATGCAGATACTTTTTTTGAAGATGTCTAAAATTTAAAAATAATATTATGAAAAAATTAAAAGTTTTAACAGTTGTAGGTACTCGCCCCGAAATTATACGACTCTCACAAGTTTTATTAAAACTAGATGATTCAAAGAGTATTGAACACATACTTGTACATACTGGGCAGAATTATGATTATGAATTAAACGAAGTTTTTTTCAAAGATTTAGGTCTCAGAAAACCTGATTACTTTTTGAATGCAGCTGGATGTAATGCTACTGTAACATCTGGTCAAATATTAATTAATATTGATCCTATTTTGGAAAATGTAAGCCCAGATGCTTTTTTAGTATTAGGAGATACTAATTCTTGTCTTTGTGCTATTGCCGCCAAGAAAAGAAAAATTCCAATATTTCATATGGAGGCTGGAAATCGATGTTATGATCAACGAGTTCCTGAAGAGACAAATAGAAAAATAGTTGATCATGTTTCAGATGTAAATCTTACTTACAGCGATATTGCTCGTGAATATTTATTAAAAGAAGGTTTACCCGCAGATAGAATAATAAAAACTGGTTCTCCTATTTATGAGGTATTAAAGTCATACGATAAACAAATTGAAGGTTCCGATATTATTAATCAATTGAAATTAAAAAAAGAAGGTTATTTTTTAGTTTCAGCTCATCGTGAAGAAAATATTAATTCCTCAAATTTTATAAATTTAGTTGAAAGTTTAAATATCATTGCTGAAACTTATGCACTACCAATAATCATTTCTACTCATCCAAGAACGAGAAATAAGATTATTGAGAGTGGAGTTAAGTTTAATAAACTAATCCAACTTATGAAACCAATGGGTTTTCATGATTATAATCATTTACAGAAATATTCTAAGGCAGTATTGTCTGATAGTGGTACTATTTCAGAGGAGTCCTCTATTATGAATTTTCCTGCTTTAAATATTAGAGAAGCTCATGAAAGACCTGAAGCTATGGAAGAGGCGTCTGTAATGATGGTAGGGCTTAATCCTAAACGAATCCTACAAGGGTTACAAATAATTTCAAATCAAAAAAGAGGAGTTGAACGTACTGTATTTCCTATTGCTGATTACTCTAAGTCTAATGTCAGCGAAAAAGTTTTAAGAATAATAGTTTCGTATACAGATTATATTAAAAGAAAAGTTTGGAATGAGTATTAAAAAAAATATTCTTTTAGTCACTTTAGTTAGGATTGACAATATAAATGAAAGTGGATTCTGTTCAGATTTAATTTCAAAATTTATTTCTGAAGGTTATGATATTACAGTAATATGTCCAATAGAAAGAAGATATGGTTTAAATTCTAGAATTATTAATTTAAATGGCTCTACAATCATACAGGTTAAATCACTAAATATTCAAAAGACTAATGTCTTTGAAAAGATGATATCTACTTTTATTATTGAGTTTCTTTTTATTGTAGCATTTTTAAAATATTGTAAAAATAAAAATTTTGATTTAGGAATATTTACAACTCCACCCATATTCATTACAAATTTTATTAAATTTATAGGAAAAAAAAGAATAAAGATTAAATACCTTTTACTTAAAGATATTTTTCCTCAGAATGCTTTAGATTTAAATATTACCAACAAATACAGTCCTTTTTATTTTTATTCTAAATTTATTGAAAAAAAACTTTATAAAAATGTTAATTTTATAGGTTGCATGTCTAAAGCAAATTTGGATTACATTATAAAACATAATAAAATTAACAGATCAAAGCTGGAAATAAATCCTAATACTGCTGATATTTCAAAATACCCAAAAAAAAATAAACACAAAAAAAATAGTAAAAAAATAAAATTAATTTATGGAGGGAATTTAGGTGTTCCTCAAGACGCTATTTTAATTTCGAAATTTATTTCAAAAATTGAATTATTGGATAATGTTTCATTTAAAATTATAGGTTCTGGTACTGAATTTAAGTATTTAGAAAACTACTTAAGTGTAAATAATATTAATAATACACAAATTATAAATTATTTACCTAAGGATAGTTATTTTGAGGAACTTGAAAAGGCAGATGTAGGATTGATATTTTTAAATGAAAATTTTACCATTCCTAATTATCCTTCTAGATTATTGGATTATTTGTATTTTGATCTTTTTATTCTTTCCAACACCGATATTAAAACTGATATTACCGATTTTATTAAAAAAGAACATGTGGGTAAGTGTTTTTATGGAACTAAGGATCTTGATAAAATGATATCAGAAATAATAAAAATTAAAGATAATCCCAAATATTTCAAGTCATTTACACAAAATTCAAATAAATCATTAATTAACAACTTCAATATTGATGTTAGTTTCAAATTATTAAAAAATAAAATTAATATTAACTAAAGTAAAATGAGAAAAAAGTTTGCGGTATTTTTCTATGGCTATGGCAGAGGAGAAAGATAAATTTGAAACTAAATTTGAGTTTAAAAATGAAATCAATTTGGTGCTTTCACTTCATGAAATTGATTATGTATTTTTACTAGGTTGGATGACTATTGTTGTTTCAACCTTATTTGAAAAATATTCTAATAAAATAATAAATATTCACTCCTCATTATTGCCAAGTTTTAAAGGTCTTGATACTCTTGACCATGTATTATTAGGAAAATCGAGAACAACATATATTAGGTAGATTTAATTGTTTTATAATGTTTATATATTTTGAAATTATTATGTATTTTTATCACTTATTTTAATCTAATGCTTAGACAGTTTTACATAAAAAACTATAAATGTTAAAAAAAAAATTTCAATTAGAAATTCAGCAAGCTATAAAAATACGTGAAGTAGAGTTTTCCCTACTAAATCTTTTTAATGAAGGTAAATTAAATGGAACTGTACACACTTGTATTGGTCAAGAATTTACTGGAGTTTTTATATCCAAATACCTTAAAAAATCTGATCACGTAGTTTCAAATCATAGAGGGCACGGTCATTATCTTTCAAGATATGATAATATTAAAGGTTTGATGTCAGAATTAATGGGTAAGAAAAGTGGATGTTCTGGCGGTATTGGTGGTAGTCAACATATAGTTGATGAAAATTATATGTCTAATGGGATTCAGGGAGGTATGGTGCCTATTGCAGCTGGTATTTCTTTGTATAATAAGCATAATCATAAGAAATCTTTATCAGTTGCGTTTATTGGAGATGGGACCTTGGGAGAAGGTGTGATTTATGAAACTTTTAATATCGCTTCTTTACTTAAACTTCCATTGTTAATTGTATTAGAAAATAATGGTATTTCTCAGTCAACATTGCACGATCAAAATTTTTCTGGAGATATTAAAAAAAGAGTTTTAGGGTTTGGGATGAAATATTATCAAACCTCAACAGATGATATAAATGATTTAGATTCTGTTTGCAAAACTGTATTCAATGATATTAGAAAAAATAGCCATCCAATTCTTTTAGAAATAAAAACTAATAGATTAAAATCACATTCTAAAGGTGATGATAATAGAAATAAAGACGATGTTTCTGAATTAAATAAAAATGATTTTTTAACAACTCTGTATAATTCTGAAAATATTTTCACATCATATATTGAACAAATTAGATCCGAAATTAAAGACATTATAAATGAAATAAATTTAGAAAAAAATCTAATAAATTATAGAGTTGATACTAATTCTGAACTTTTAAAGAAACTAAGATTAGAAAATATAAATGTTGATGAAATGCCAATTGGAAGATATAATAATGCTATAAATTCAGCATTACATACTTTTTTATCTTTAGAGGATTCTATAATTTTAGGTGAAGATATAGAAGATTCTAATGAATTTAATCCTGGAGAATATGGTGGCGCATTTAAAGTAACTAAAGGTTTAAGTCATAAATTCAAAGATCGTGTTATAAACACTCCAATAAGTGAGGCTGCAATTACAGGAATTGGTTCTGGTTATTGTATTTCAGGAGGAAAAGCTATTGTTGAAATTATGTTTGGAGACTTTATGACTTTGATTTTAGATCAGCTACTACAACATACTTCAAAGTTTGAATTAATGTATAATAGGAAAGTTACCTGCCCTTTGATTATTAGATCCCCTATGGGTGGCAAGCGTGGTTATGGGCCAACACATAGTCAAAGTATAGAAAAGCATTTTATGGGTATTCAAAATTTAGGTGTTGTTGCTTTAAATCATAGGATATCTCCCAATTATGTATTAAAAGCAGTAAAATCTTTAGACTCTATGCCCTTTATAATATTGGAAAATAAAATATTATATACTCTAAGTTGTCAACAAGAGAAGATTCCTAATCACACATATTTATTTAATGAAAGTTTATTTCCTGACTTAATAATAAAATCTAATGATGAAACACCCGTTATTACAGTAATTTGTTATGGTGAGGTGTTAAATGAATTAGAGAAAGCATATTTCCAATTAATTTTAGAAGAAGAGATTTTTATTGAAATTATATGTCCTTCACTAATTTCTCCGATTAATATATCTAATATTTCAAAATCTTTAAATTCTACACAAAAACTATTGATTATTGAAGAAGGTTCTGGTGATATGTCTTGGGGTTCAGAAATTGTTTCATTATTAGTTGAAAACGGAGTGCACATTAAGAAATTATCTCGAATTAATAATAATTTACTAATTCCATCAAGTTTTCAAGCTGAAATAGCTAACTTAATTAATGTTGATTTAATAAAAAATGAAATAATCAAAATAATTGATAATGATTAAATATATTGAAATACCAAAAGATGGTGCTAGTGATAATGTGGTATTAATTAGTGAAGCTTTTAAAAAGAATGGTGATTACGTAAATATAGATGATCTTTTGTTTGAATATGAAACATCTAAAGCTGTTTTTGAGATATTATCAGAATATGAGGGGTATATTTATTTTAATAAAGTTGCTGGAGAAGAAATAAATGTTGGCGATAATATTTGTGTTATTAGCTCTAAAGAAATTGATTCTAATAAACAAAAAGAATTGTTTTTTACTAGCGAAAAAGAAAGTATTATAGATCAAAACATTACAAGAAAAGCTAAATTATTAATAAAAGAACATAATATTAATTTAAGCTTAATATCAGATAGTTTAGTTACTGAAAAAGTTATAAAGGAATTTGTAAAAAACAAGAAAATTACTGAAAAATTAAAAACCAAAAAACATCTATTTAAGCCAAATGATCTTGTTATTATGGGAGTAGGTGGTCATGCTGGTATGTGTATTGATATTATTAAAACAAATACGGAATATAATATTAAAGGATTTATTGATAAGTTTCATGTAGAAGATCATAAATATGGACTTGAATACTTGGGTGAGCTTGATAATTTAGACTATTTGATTTCATGTGGTCTTGAAAATTTAATAATAGGAGTAGCATTTATAGGTAGATCTAGTGTCAGAGAATCTTATTATCAAAAATTCTCTAAGAAAATTAAAATTCCAACTATAATCCATGCCTCATCCATTATTGAGCCTTCTGCTAAAATACATGCAGGTTGTCAGATAATGGCTGGTTCAATAATTGGTTCTAACGCCATAGTAAAGGAAAACTGTATTATTAATTCTGGTTCTATTATTAGTCATGATTGTACTGTTGATAGCTCTTCTCATATCACTCCAGGAGCTGTTTTAGCAGGGCATGTTGATATTGGTAAGAGATGTACTATAGGGATGTGTGCTACTGTTTATATTGAATGTTCTATTTCTAATGATTCTATTATTAAAAATAACGATTCAATAATAAAATCTAGATAATATATTATAATTTAATGATCAAAATATTATATAAATCACTTTTTCTTATCGCTAGCTATTTTAATTTTTGTATTTTGATATTTCGATTGCTGATCCTTGTTGGAGGTAAAAAAATTGAGTCAAATGCTAGTCTTTTAAAGTATAAAAAAAAAACTTTTCAAAAACTTTAAAATCATTTGAAGTTGGGTTTGAAATTCATAATCAAAAGATATATGATTTTATAACAATCACTTGGGGTAATGAAAATAATAAAAATAAAAGGTTTTTAAGATTTAATGAATAATTAAAAACATGAAAAATAAACAAGAATCAATTAATCCATTAAATGGAAAAACTTACATCATTCCTGATTTAATAGATGATACTATCTGCATCAATGAATTTATCGCAAAAAATAATAAACCGGTAATTGCCGTTCAAGGCTTAGGTTTTGTTGGAGCAGTTATGTCTTTAGTTTGTGCCAATGCAATAAATGGAGATTATGCAGTCATTGGAGTTGATCTGCCTAGAAAGGATACTTTTTGGAAAATAAAATCAATAAATGAGGGCTTATTTCCTATAATTGCATCAGATCCTAAGATAGAGGAGTTTTATAATATTGCGAAAGAAAAAGGGAATCTTTTAGCCACATTTGATTCATATGCATATACAAAGGCAGATGTAATCATTGTAGATATTAATTTAGACGTTGCAAAAGATTCAGATTTCTATGGTGAACTTAATGATTTTGAAGTAGATTTAACTGCGTTCAAAAAAGCAATGAAAGCAATTGGTGACAATTGTAAAGAAGATGTATTAATCTTAATTGAAACTACAGTCCCTCCAGGAACATCAAAAAAAGTAGCATATCCAATTATCAAAGAATGTTTAATGAAGAGAGGACTTTCAATTGATAAGTTTAAATTAGGTCATTCTTACGAACGAGTTATGCCAGGACCAAACTATATAGATTCTATTCAGAATTTTTACAGAGTATATTCAGGAATTAACGAAAAGTCAGCAGATTCTGTAGAACAATTTTTAAAAACAATAATTTCTACTAAAGAATATCCACTTACAAGATTAGGAAGTACTAATGCTACAGAAATGGCAAAAGTTTTAGAAAATTCTTATCGTGCTATGAATATCGCTTTTGCTGTAGAATGGTCTCGTTTTGCAGAAGAGTCAGGTGTTAATTTATATGAAGTGGTAGATGCAATAAGAAAGAGACCTACACATAAAAACTTAATGTATCCAGGTATTGGAGTTGGAGGTTATTGCTTAACTAAAGATCCTTTATTAGCTTCTTGGTCTAAACAAAATATTTTTGAATCTAAAGAAGCATTAGGTCAGAGCATAAAAGGAGTTCAAATAAATGATAAAATGCCACTTTATGCTTACCAGCTTTTGAAAAAAGAAATTAATAATTTAAATGAAAAAAAAATATTGTTATTAGGAGTTTCTTATCGAAGTGATGTTGGAGATACCAGATATACCCCAGTTGAACCATTTTATAATTATTTAATCAAAGATGGTGCGAAAATACAACTACATGACCCTTATGTTAGATTTTGGGAAGAAGTAGGTCTTGAAGTTGATGAAAGTATTGATAAGGTTTTTGAATCAGAATTAAATATAGTTGTTATTACTACAGC
>ENA-OSJC01001248-OSJC01001248.1-marine-metagenome-genome-assembly--contig:-NODE-1248-length-21486-cov-3.185576_pt1 | contig 21486 bp, 17 predicted proteins | sample MGYA00237885_ERZ534234 | MGnify/ENA primary metagenome ERZ534234 (study PRJEB26413, sample SAMN06343907) | marine metagenome | isolation source: coastal waters | place: Atlantic Ocean: West Antarctic... | reverse complement strand
GTCATTGTCGAGACTGCTGGAAAAGGTTCCCACGATGCGAGGGCCGCTTCCGTAGCGCGCGGTGAAGGCGTCGGTGTCACGCACGACGACTCCACGTTCGCCGGGCGCGAGAGCCTGGAATTCGAACGCGAGATCAATCCCTGCGGTGAAGAAGGCTTGCGAGAGATTGAGCGGCTCGTTGCTCGTGTTCATCACCTCGATGAATTCGAAGAGGTCGCGGTTCTCGAGACTCAGGGGAGCGGCGGCCGCTTTTTCAGCGAGGGTCGCTTCGCGTGGGTGGTAGTTGATTTCCGTGATGGCAAGATTTTCGAAGGAAGCTGCTTGCTCGAGAAGGAAGATTCCTTGAGTGGGCGCGGACCAATCCGAACCATCGAAAATACGTGCGGTGATTAGTGAAGATTCAGTGATGGAAATGGAATTGTTCCCGGCAATTGGGCGGGTACCGATCAAGGCGACATCCACTCCGAGATCGCCACTGGTGCCGGAGGAATTATGGATTTCAATGGCGATGATATTGGAGCCTTCCACGAGGTCACCCGGGACCGTGTTGTGGACGTGGGTAATGGGCGTTCCCTCGGGGCTGGCATTTGCTTGTGCGAAATCACTATAAGAAATAGTGCCGTTTCCAAGGTTATCGCGGAAGATTTCGCGGCCATTGAGGTAGACTACGGCTCCATCGTCGCGGATGAGAGAGAAGGAAAGTTGCGTGACCGAGGCGGCGCCGGTGACTTCAATTTCTTTTCGAAAATAAAGAGTTGGGTAACGTCCGGTGCTGGGTCCGATATTGATGATGGTGGAGGCAGAGTATCCGTTGATGCTGCTCGCAGTTATACCAGCGAGTAGTCCTGAAAGTCCTGACGGTTCTAAACCTCCTTCCCATGTGTTGACGTTGAAGTCGGGATGCTTCCAGTCGTTCTCGTTGTAAGAAGGGTGGCCCTCGACGACGTTGCTATCGGATTGCTGAGCAAGGGGATCACTCAGGTAAACCCAGCCATCGGTCCCGAATGCGGTGATGTCGAAGTCTTCCGTTCCTGAACCGATGAAAAGGGCGGACGGATTGACGCGGCCATCGGGAAGCGAAGGGTCGGAGCCATCGGAGGTGTAGTAAATCGTGCCTGTTTGGCCGGTCGCGGAAAGGGTGCTGCCGGTAGAGACGTAGCCCCCGGAGCTGACGCCGCCGCCGATGGTGAAGCTGGGAGGCTCGAGATCGGAATAGAGCCCGGCAGTCCTGAGCCTGTTGATGACGTTGTTGGTGCGCACGGGAAAGTAGCGCGTCAAAAGGCGGTTTTGCTCGGTGAGCCAGTTGTTTCGATCATAAGGCGAGCTTCTCCGATGGTCTCCCCAGCGGGCGGACTCGGCGATGATGGCCTTATCGATGTTATTGGCATACTTCATCCAGCGTTCGGCACATTTTACCGGAGTGAGGGCGCCGTCGCCGGTGAGGTGCATGCGGGCACGGTCGGCAAAGCGCAGGCGGTATTCCGGAAGCGCTTCGATGCTGCTACGGATGTTCATTGGGTCGAGCGGGACAATGTTAGCAGTGGGCGATTCGAGAACTCGCTCGCCATCCCAAGAGAACAGTTTCCAGGGCTCCATGTCGGTGGGGGAGGAAAAGGGACCTCCACCGGCGGCGCGCCAATTGCCGCTTGTTTTTAGATCCTGATTTGCTCCGAAGCGTTGAAGGAGATGGTAGTCGATGTAGGTATCGACATCGAGAACCTGCTGGATGTCGTCCCAATTTCCTCCGGCCACGGTGCTGCGCATTCGGTTCCAGGCGGTGGAGTTTCCGTTGATGAAATCCGAGCCATTGCGGGCATCGATGAGATCTTCATCGCCGCCATTGTGGTTTGCGTAATGGCCGCTGTCCTGGCGTTCGGCGATATTGTGGAGACCCCAGTAGAGGCCATTGATAAAGACGTGGGCAAGGAACCCTTCACCTGCATCGGCGTGGCCCATGTCCTTCACCGATTCACGCATCCACTGGTCGCGGATCATGGAGCCGACGGCGCGCTGGGATGAGCTTGAGTGAATCCAAGAATTGTTATAACCGGCACGCAGTGCAATGGAGTTGAACTCGGTGACATCCGATCCGGGAAAGAGGGCCTCTCTCAGCTTTCCTGCGCCGTATCGTTTCCGGAAACGGAAGCTCAGTGAGTGCTTCGGGCTCTTGCTCGGAGTCCGACTGGCTCCGCCCTGGACTCGCAGGCCACAGTTTTCCTGGAAGTCGCTCCGGGTGTCATTTTCGGCAGGGATAAACTCGGCGGAGCAGGCTTTCTCCCAGGTGAATTGTCCAGCCTGACTCTTGGATTGCGGGTTGCTGTAAATGCCACTGCCGCCGGCAAAATCATTTTTCGGTAAAGAAATCGAAATGGTGGGAACGTCGCGCATTCCTTGAAGCATCGCTTGCGCCACGCTGAGTCCGCCGTGGTTCGCGGAACTCGAGGTCGAGTTTGTGATGTCGGGGTCCATGTTGTAGTCCCCCGTTGCGAGAGCGCCATAACCAGCGGGTCGAGTTTGGCCGAGGAAGCTTGAGTTCAGGCCGGCGGGGTCGGTGCCATTTGAGTTGGCTCCGGAGATGTCGAGGAGGACGTAACTGTGACTGGCGATGTCACTGGCGGTGAAGTTGGTGAGCGTCGCGGCACTGCGAATGACGGCGGTGGAGGAAACGGTGATCGGGCCACTGTAGGCGGTCGCGGTTCCCGAAGGGTTTCCGGTCGAGGTGAGGGGCGGTGAGCCATCGGTGGTGTAATAGATCTGAGCGCCTGCGGTGGCGGTGGAAAGGGTCACTGTTTGTGCCGCTTCGTAGTAGCCCCGGCTGGGGGAGGCGACGATGGCGCTGACGGCAGCCACTCCAGCAGGGTCGTTTGCTGCTCCCGGAGTGGGAGTGCTAAAGTAGACGAAAGCGCCCGTGTTTGGATGAATGCCATAGGAAATATCGGTGGTCTGACCGGGATAGTTGCTTCGTCCCTGATCGAATTCGCTGCCGATCGTTCCATCGGGCCGGACCAAGGCAAGGAAGTCGCCTTCGGAAGAGAGTTTAAAATTGGTGGTAGGGCTTCCATTGGCATCGGGTTCGCCGGAACCATTGGCAATCATCACGAGATATTCGCCTGTGCCCAAGATCGCCCCGGCAGGGAAGGTCCACTGAGTGAGGTCGTTGGGATCATCGGTGAGGTGCCAGCCGCCCAAGTCGAGGGCTGGCCCGCTATTGTAGATCTCGATCCAGTCGTCGAAGATTCCGGCCGATGCGTTCGGCACGGCGATGGTGTCGTTGCTCGATAGGAACTCATTGATGAAGACGTCCGAGCTCGTTCCGGTGGTGAATGTTTCCGCGGAAGCGGACCAGCTGGTGCCGGATGAATTGATGGCACGAGCGCGATAGAAGTAAGGAGTCGTTTCCTGAAGGTTGATGAGGGTGGCCTCGAAGCCTCCGCTTTGGGCTCCTAGATCGATATTTTCATTCCAAGAAGCGGGGTTCATTCCGCCATCGGTGTTCCCATAGAAAATGGTGACGTTAGGAGCTTCTCCGCCGGTGTTGGTGACTTGGCCATTGGCCTCGGCCCGGGTGAAGGAGATCTTGGAAGCCGATTGGACTTCGAGATTAGCGACGGCTCCCCAGGAGGAGCCTATGAGAGAAAGGAAGAAAATTGTGCGTGCGAACATGACCTAAGTTTGTCCCACAAGCTAGTCTCTCCAGATTAATCGGAAACAAAAAAGATCCGGCCGGGGCTCTCTATGGGGAACAAAGGGGAGAGGCTAGGGCATCAGGGATGATTTGGGTCTTTCCAAATCGGAGTTTTTTGATTGCCTATTTTGAGTTTAGGTATTTTGAAAGAGGTAATTGCTGGATTGCAGGGATTTTGGCACGAAAAGATCGGCTTCAAAGTGCGATGGGGATGAAAAGGGTGGAAATATTTCTTCAGGAACGCCTCATCCTCGACGTAACCTTTCCAACCATGAAGTTTACGATTTCCCTGTTTGCTGCGTTGCTTTGTCCGATCTCCGCAATTGCGGAGAAGAAGTTGATTTTTGAAGATGATTTTGAGCGGAACGAGTCGGATGATTCGAAGGAGGAGATTGGGAATGGTTGGACTTCGAATAGCGCAAAGCGTGCGAAGGGAAATAAGCAGGTCGATCTCAAGGATGGGGCGATGCACATCACCTTTCATCCGGCGGCGGATCACGCGGTGTCGGTGGTGCATCCGGTAGAGTTTCAGAACGGGAAAGTGTCGCTTCGCTTTCGGTTGCCAAGCGAGAAGGACAGCCTGGGGCTCAACTTTGCGGATATGAAATTCAAGGAGGTGCATGCGGGTCACCTTTGCATGACGAAAATTAGCACGACATCGGTTCAGATCAATGACTTGAAGACGGGCGTGATGGCGAACGCAATGCGCAAAGCGAAGCTGGATAAAACGGTGACTCCGGAGCAGCAGAAGATGCTCAAGACGAAGACGAAGCGTTTTAAGAACAAGCTGGAAGCTGGGAAATGGTATTCGCTCGAGGTCACGATCAAGAGGGATGCAATGACGGTGACGATCGATGGGAAGGAAGTGGGAACGTTTTCGTCGGAAGGGATTGCGCATCCGACGAAGCGGGCTCTGCGAGTTGCCATTCCAAAGAAGGCGATCATTGATGATTTGAAAATTTACTCTCTCTAAGATCGCTGAAGCAGATCGCTCTTTTACTGACTTTGTCGTCGGTGCCTTATGGTGAGAATCCCTTCACGCGTCTTCTTGAGGAGAATTACTTTCACTCACAGATGCATGGCATCTTGATCGAGGGCGATAGTAAGTCGCGGTATGAGTCCGCCGGGGTGGGCGATATTACCATCAATTTTTTTAACGAACTTTTCGTCGATTGCTCGGCTGTGGCGAGGAGGTCGAGCGAGACCGCGCCGGGGCCGATTTTACGGTTGGTCGACTCTGGGCGCGTGAGGGAGTCGGCGGTCGTGGCGTTGGAGCGCTTCGTTGCACAGTTGGGGTGCGTCGTTGCACCGTAGGAGTGCTGCGTTGTTGCACACGTTGAGGAGCGCGCTGCACGGTAGGTTGGCTCCGGGTCGTCGAGGGAGTCCGGTGAATGACAACGGGCATTGTCTTGCTTTGTTGACGGGAAGAGCTGGATCCGGAACTTGACCCTCTGTCACTCGAATTGCGGGAGCCTGAAGTTTGGCTAATCCGATCCGGGCGATATGAGGAGGAAGAAGAAGGGCGGGAGTTGCTTGAACCGCGGGATCCATAAGATGATTCATAGGAACTGTGGGACCCATGTGAGGCATGAGATCCGTGTCCGTAACTGGATCCATGCGAACTCCGGTGAGGACTCCGAACCCGGGCGATCGGGGTAGGGCAGGAGAGGGTGTGGCCGCGGCGATAGTGGCTGGGGTAAACGGCGGCGGTGTAACGGCGAGGAGGCGCGCTGCAGTAGCGGTTGTTATGAATGTCGTAGTAACGGCTCGAACGGTAGTCGTAATAAGAACGGCGATAGGGATCATATCCCCAGTAGCTATTACTGGTGTGAATTATGCCGACGCTGGCTCCGGAGTTGTAGCTGGAGCTGTAGCCGGCGCTACCGTAGTAATCGGTAGAGTAGTCCGTGCAGGACGAGAGAAAGAAGGCCAGGCCAGCGCCTGAGAGGAGAGCAAGAAGTCTTTTCATCACACTAGCTTTAACGCATGGAGGGAGCTTTGTATTCAACGAAAACCGCTATTTTCTGACCGCTTCGTAGATTAAGGGCTTCAGGGGCGTTAGAATTTTCTCCTGAATGACTGTTTCGAAAGGTTGATCTACGGCCTCGCCGCGATGCAGCACCAGGACAGATCCGCTGGTGTATTTTCCATCGGCAATAAGAATCTCTACCGTAGGTTTGATTTTGGAAAAATCGGAGCGAGGGAAAGACCAGCGGTGACGAGGGAAACGAGGAGGGCGCGCATTTCCCAAAAATTAGAATAAATTATCTCGCTCGTCAGTCGAAATTCGAGAGACCTTTCTCACTGACGGGAGCGTTATTCTCCTGTAGGTCTCCTGAAAATGAAAGCGCTCCATCTTCTTCCACCAGTCCTAGCACTCGTTGCGTCGGCAGCTTGGCTCGGCAGCCAGCAGGTCAGATTGATTGACCTAGAGAAGCAAACGAAAGTGATGAGGGAAAGGATCGCTACCTTTAAGGCGCTTCCTGCAGAGATTAAAACGGGGCGTAGTTTCGTGAAGGAAGAGGACTCTCTTCAGAAATTTCTACTTGAAGATGGAAGCTTCGATTGGGTGATGATCGCCAAAATGATGGGCCAATCTCAGACCAACGGGGTTCCCTTGGATATGAAAGCCTTCTTTAAGATTCAGGAGATGATCCTTGAGATGAGTGTGCCCGGGCTCGAGGAAGCATTTGTTTCGATTGAGGGGTTGCCTTTATCGAATGAAATGAAGCAGGGCCTTCAGTCGCATCTCATGGGGGTCTTTGTCCAGAAAGACCCGGTCGCTGCGCTTAAGCGCTTCCAAAGTAAATTACGCGATCCTAATGGGCAGATGTCCTGGCACCTGAAGAGCGCCTTTGAGAGTTGGATGAAAAAAGACCAAGGGGCAGCGATGGCTTGGTTCGATGCGCGCAAAAAGACGGGCGCTTTCGATAGCAAATCGTTGGACCCTAGTTCGAGTATGGGCCGTGCTTTCGAAGTGCGCCTGCTCGGTGAGCTGATGAAGAGTGATCCGGAGGCGGTGCGGGATCGCCTTGCGAAACTCCCCGACGAAGAACGTAAATCCGTGATTACCTCCGCCGCAATGATTAATCAGGGTCGGGGGATGTCGGAAGACTACTTGGCCTTGATTCGTGACAGTCTCCCGGAGGAAGAACGCTACGAGGTCCTTGCGAATGCAATCGGCCAGCAAGTTTATAGTGGGAATCTTCCTACGCTATCCGAACAATTTAAGGACGTGACCCTGGAGCCAGCCGAACGCACGGCCATCATCGAAAAAGTGGTAGAGAATTTTGCGCGGCCCTGGAACCGGAAGCCGGCTGATCTTGTCGAAGTTTATGCCTGGGCCGAAAAGGAGGCACCAGGACAGGCGGCGGAGCTCACGGGGAAGACTTTTGCGAAGTTTGCCGGTCATCGGAACACCGACTTTCAGGAGACCTTCCAAGAGGTGATGAAAGCAGTGGAAGATCGAGATAAACCTGAGATTTTGGATCACTTTGCCACTTCTTTAGAAGATCCAGAACGCCATTTGGAGAGTCTTAAGGACGAAGGGTTGAAGACGATTTACCAGGACTTGTTGGGTCAAATCGAATCTCCCTCCGGCCAGTAATCGAACACTTATTTCACATGATTTACTCACTCGTTATTTCCGTCTTCATTTTGGGGATCGCCGCGTTCTTTGGCTTTCAGCAAAAGGATCGATTGGTGAAACTTGAGGAAGAATGGTTGGTTCTCTCCGAGCAAGGAGAGGGCTATGATATTCCCTTGGATCCTGCCGAGGAATACGCACCTGGTCGACTTAGTAATCGGGCTCTCAAGGCTGCCAATACCGAAGGAGTGATGGCCTTTTCTAATACGCTCAAAGCCTTCATGAAGGAGGTTAAAGTGGCCGAGAAAGCAGGCGAGGTTGATCAACTGGAGATGCAACAGCGTGGGATGAAGCTCATCAGCGAAATGCTCAATTATTCGGCGCCGGAGATCCAGCTGCTCGTCGATGATCTGATGGCTGATGAGAGCATCGAGGAAGAATCCAAGAATGAGCTCGTGATGATGTCGATCATGATGCTCAGCCAGGAGCAACCCGAGACGGCGCTCACCATGATTCTCGAAACGAAGGAGCGCTTCATGAAGAGTGATCAGATGAGAACGCATTTCCTCTCAACCGCGCTTGCTCAGCTCGCCAAGCGGGACCCGCAAGCTGCGCTGGAGTGGATGTCGGCTCACCGGGACGCCATTGGGGAAGTGAATGATGACCTCCGAAAGGAGGTCCTCGTTGCTGCGGCATCCAAGGATATTAAATCGGCCTTCGGATTGATCGGGGAGATGAAGTTTGATAATCTGAGTGAGGCTTTCAGTAGTATCGCCCGCTCCACGACAGCTGAATCAATCGAAGATTTTGTCGCCGGGATTCGAGAGCATGAGACGGATAAGGCGGCCACCGAAGCGGGGTTCAATGGTCTCGCGAGCAGTCCCTTCGTAGGAGATGCTGAGAAGGCGATCACTTTTTTGAATGAAGGTAAGCTCACTCCGGATGAGCAGAAGATCTTCCTGGATGGGCTCGGCTACCACACGCTCAAGGAAGACACGGGTCAGTGGCTCAACTGGATGGCTGAGAAGAAAAAGATGGATAGCAACGGAAAGAAGCTCATCCGTGAATGGACCCGAAATGACTTTAAGGCGGCGGGCGAGTGGATTAATGCGTTGGAAAAAGGGAAGTCGCGCGATGAAGCGGTCGTAACTTATGCGGGGACTTTGGCTGAGCATGAACCTCAGGCCGCCGATGTTTGGGCGGAGAGCCTTTCCCCCGGGCCGGTCCAAAACGACCTCCGTAAGGATATTTACCGGCAGATTAAACGAAAGGATCAGGCCGCTGCTGCCGCCTATGCTGAGAAGCATGGCATCGCGCAGTAGTATTTTTTAGGTTCAGCGGATAAGAGGGTTCCCGGGGATTCCGCGGTCTGTTTTTGGACCATCCGGGACTTTGATGGGAGCATTTTTTTCAGGGGCTATCTTCTTCTGCTCTTGGAAATGAAGCAGGAGATCCGAGGTGCGATTGTAGTCGTGAAGGAGGAGCTTGGCTTGGCGGGTTGTCTTATTCTGATCGGAGAGATCGATGTAGGCGAGGTTGACTTCCAGGAGGCTTCGGAGGGAGGTGCCCTTGATCTCCTTGGCCAGAATGCGGCGATGTTTTTGAAACAGAGCGGCTTCAGTTTTTACGGGTTCGTTTTTTTCCAAACTCTTAATTTGCAAGTTGAGTTCGGAAGAAAAGGGGTCGCCTAGGAGTTTGGTAAACGGGAGATCACGCATTTCGCGGAGTTGATCCCACTGAGCGAGCGGATCGAGTTCGTTTGCTTCTTCGAGAGCGGTGGCCAATTCGATCTTGGCGACCATCTTGGAAGGCTTGTTGCGAAGTGCGAACCATTGTCGGAGTCCCGCGGATCCATCTTGGGGAAACTCATGCGCGAGTTCGGACCAAGTTTCCATGACGGGATTTCCTCCCATCGAGCGATGATGGAGGAGGCCTTTCAAAGCGAAAGGATAGTTGCCATCGAGGCGCCCCACGCCGATGAAGATGGGCTTCTCGATGGTGTAGCGTTTTTGCGGTCGGGCGGCCTTGTGCAGATGACCCGCTCCCAGGATCGCTCCGCCGGCCAGGGTGGCTTCCTGTTGCAGGAGGAGATCGCTCATCCATCCACCCTTTGAGAATCCGGAAATGTAGAGTCGTTTGGGATCGAGGGCATATTTTGCGAGGAGGTAGCGTCGGACCGAGTGATACAAGGTGACCTCTTTCTTAAAATTTTCGGGAGTCAGTTTGAGTTGGCCTTGCTGGAAGTAGGTCATGCCGACGACGATCCAGTCCTTATCGCCCGTTTCCCGTCGGATGATCTGAGTGTCGGGGCGGCCATTGGAGCCATGATAATAGAGAATGACAGGATGCTTACGGGAGGGGTCAAAGTTTTCGGGGAGAGACACCTGAATGGCGTAGGCGAGACCGGGGAAGCGGAGCTCCACCGTTTTCGCATGCAGGGGCGCTAAAAAGGAAAGAAGGAGCAAGAGGCGCATTGGGATGACGGTAGCGGTGCGTCGTCGTTTCGGAAGAACCGAATTTCAGGAGAATTTTTCACTGTATCAATGCCGGAGCTTGCAAGATGATTCGGGCGTGACAGCGGAAGTGATTGGGTTTGGCTTGGCGGGGGCTTGTGTGGCTTTGCGCTTGCAAGAGCGAGGTGTTACGGTGCGGGTGGTCGACGATGGCCTTGCAGGAAGCACGGTGGTAGCGGCGGGTTTGGTAAATCCGGTGGCGGGTCGAAACTTTGAGCCCAGTAGCAGGGTAGAGGATGCTTGGGACGAGGCGGAAGCCTTCTACCGCGATCTTGATGCTACTCTTTGGCATCCCTTGCCGATCAAGCGGCTTTGGCGAGACGAGAAGGATCGCGCGAAGTTTGAGAGAAAACGCGAAGTCGTCTCTCCGTGGATTGAATCAGTGGACGAAGAGGGAGTGACTTGGAATCAAGGCGGGTGGTTGGAGACGGCACGATTTTTGACGATTGCCCGAGAGCGATTTTGTAAGAATGGGGGCATTATTTCGAGAGCGCAGGATGACGCGGATCAGCGGATCTGGTGCACGGGATCTGCGGGATTGATTCGGGGGGAGTTTGGGGAAATGGGGCATCGCTGTGCCAAGGGAGAAATTCTCACGGTGAAGATTTCCGACTGGAATGAGGAGCGTATTCTCACGAAGAATGGCTGGCTCATTCCCTTGGGCGGAGATCTTTATCGGGTGGGGGCGACGTATGACTGGGATGGCTTGGAAACGGGTCCCGGTGATGATGGGCGAGCCCGGGTTGAGAAGATTTTGCGCGGGTTTACTCAGAGGGATTTCGAGGTGATGGATCACGTCGCGGGCGTGCGGCCGATCATTCATCGAAGTGAAGCAGTCGTTCTTTTTCAGGAAGAAAAAGGGTGGATGTTCAACGGACTCGGATCCAAGGGAGTGATTTACGCGCCGAGTGTCGCGCGCGACTTGGTTGAGAAGGTGATTTCCCAAGCGGAATTGTCAGGATAGAATCGGGAAGGAGATGGCGCAGAAGAACGACGAACTAGAAAAGTGGGCGATGGATGTGATCTCCGGGAAAGCCCGTGGGGTAGGTCCCGCCGCGCTCCGCATCTTCTTGCGCTCCGTTGCTGTTCTATACAAAGCGGGTGTCAAAACCCGCTTGCGGCTGTTTCGAAAGGGGTGGAAAGAGCAGCACGATCTGGGAACGATGGTCGTCAGCATTGGCAATCTGACGATGGGGGGAACCGGAAAGACGCCGGTGGTTGAGCGCTTTGCGAGAGAACTTACCGAGCGAGGCCGGAAGGTCGCTATTTTGAGCCGGGGCTACAAGAGTTCGGATTTAAAAGAGCCCCAGAGGTGGGTGCACCCGGAGACGGGGGCAGAGCGGACGAGTCCCCCAAAAATTGTCAGCGATGGCTTCAAGGTTTATCTCAAAGCGCGCTATGCGGGGGACGAACCTTACATGCTTGCCAAGAACTTACCCGGGGTCGCGGTCGTGGTGGACAAGGACCGGGTGCGGGGAGGCCGTTTTGCGGTGAAGGAGCTAGGTGTGGACACCTTGCTTCTCGATGACGGAATGCAATATCTCGATCTGGCACATTCCCTTGATGTGGTTCTGGTTGATCAAGGAACTCCCTTCGGTATTCATGGCATCATTCCCCGGGGCACGCTTCGTGAACCGCCCAAGAACCTCCGGAGGGCGGATTATGTTTTCATCACCAAGTGTGATGGCTCGTCGAATGAGAAGCTGAGGAAGCGCATTGCGAAATATAATCCAAGTGCGGAGATCATGGAGTGCACCCATGGGCCCAAGCATGTGCAGGGGGTCTTCCATGATGAGATCCTTCCCTTGGATGGGCTTGATGAAAAATACGTCGCTGCCATTTCAGGAATCGCGATGCCCGAGAGCTTTGACAAATTGTTAAAAGGACTGGGGGCGAAGGTTCTTTTCCACACCACCTTTGCTGATCATCATGCCTTCACTCAGGCGGATATCGATCGCTTTATGAAGCGCTGTGTCAATCGGGGGGTGGAGATGATCATCACGACGGAAAAGGACGCGGTGCGGTTTCCGGTGCCCAGTGAAGCGGACGTGCCCGTCTACTATCTGCGCATTGAAGTGAAGATTCTTGATGGGGAAGAAGTGTGGGAGCGTTGCGTCGAGCGGATTTGCCAGCGCGTGGAAAGAGCTCCGGATGATTGGACGGAAGAGCGATTGATGTTAGATTCCCAGCTATGAAAGTTGCCGAGAGCAACAAGAATTTGTGGTATCGCTTTGGGGGAGCAAAACCGGAGGGGAGTAGTTTTGACTGCTTTGGCGCGATGTGAATCATTTTGAGGAATTCCGGATTGAAGCCGCCGAGAACCTCGACCCAACGGTATTTGTGGCTGAAGAACGCTGAAGAAATCACGAAGGTGGAGCGGTAGGTTCGAGAGGTGACTCATGGGGTTTATGATTTCAAGATTCCTTCGGCGAAAAGCCGTTCCTGGTTTGAAGGTTTTGGTAGTCCGGTTGGACTCGATAAAAATGATGGCGAGGAGGAATGATTCCTGCTTCTTTTCCGAAGATGAACGACCAATTGGGGAGGCCATTGCGGGATTTGAGAATATCCCTCACCGATAAGTGTAACTTTCGCTGTCGCTACTGCATGCCCGTTGAGGTGTTTGGGCCAGGCTATCAATTCCTTCCGCGTAACGAGATTTTAACCTTTGGCGAAATTGTCCGCATTACCCAAGCCGCAGTGGACCTGGGAGTCAGGAAAGTTCGTTTGACGGGGGGAGAGCCTCTGCTGAGGCGTGGTGCGAGTGATTTGGTGGCTCTACTTTCCGCGATCGAAGGGGTTGATGACTTAGCGATGACCACAAACGGAGTTCTTTTGAGTCATCGGGCCGAAGCTCTCAAGCTAGCGGGACTCGACCGGGTCACGGTGAGTCTTGATGCACTCGATCCAGAGGTTTTTGCCAAGATGAACGGGGTGGGGGCGAAGGTGGACCGGGTGCTCTCGGGGATCGAGAGTGCACAAGTCTTCGGCCTGCCGGTGAAAGTGAATATGGTGGTTCAACGAGGCGTGAACGAAGGGGAAGTCCTGCCAATGGTGCGGTGGGCCCGCGAACGGAAGGTGACTTTGCGCTTTATCGAATTCATGGACGTGGGTGAGACCAACGATTGGAAAAAGGGAGAGGTCGTGACGGCTGAGGAAATTGTAGCGCTCGTTGGAAACGAATTTCCGGTGGAAAAGATCGAGGCGTCTTATCCGGGTGAAGTGGCTCAACGCTGGCGATTCCGAGATGGCGGAGGCGAGTTTGGCGTGATTTCATCGGTTTCGCAGCCCTTTTGTAGAGACTGTTCGAGGCTGAGAATTTCCGCGGAAGGAAAGAGCTTTACGTGCCTGTTTTCCAGTATCGGCCGGGATGTCCGAAAGCTTCTCCGTAGTAAGGCGGGTGAAGAGGAATTGCGGGAGTTTCTGGCGATAGGTTGGGTTGCTCGGAAAGATCGATATTCTGAAGAACGGGGTCTCCGTCAGCAGACGAAAGCGGAAATGAGTTACATCGGGGGATAAAAAAACCCTCCGGGAAGGAGGGCTTTTAGAAAAAATCTTTCTCGAAGAAGGTTACAGTTTTGCTTTTGCTTTGCTGTAATTCTTCTGCAGTTTTCCAAGGTGAGCTTCGGTCTTTTCGATCTCAGCAAGAATTCCTGCTAGTTCCTGAAGAGCTTTGAGTTCCTTTGATGAGCCACGGGTAGCAGCGGGTGACGCTGAATTTCCACCGGTTTTCTTTTTCCATGAGCCGATTGTAGCAGCGGTCACTTTAAACTTCTTAACAGCAAGGGTTTGTCCGCCGCGTCCCTTAGCTTCAATGAAGTCAAGGATCTCCTTTTTTTGCGCGTCTGTGTAACGTTTTGCTTTTGCTTTTACTTTTGCTTTTGCTTTTGCTTTTGCTTTTGCCATGTAGTCCTTATTGACACCGATTTAGGTATGGTCAATAAAAAATCAATCAAATTGAATGTAGTAGTCGAAAGTTACCAGCTATTTTGGATGAGAGAACATGGATGAGTGGATTACTTTGTAATCACTCAAGTGCTCGGAAGTCGTAGCAAATAAGGCGTTGTTTTGAACCATCTATTCCCTTTGAGTTCTGGGCGATATATAGGAGTCCGCGATGAATAACCGGAGGGGTCCACGCTTCTCTCGCAGTGAATAAGCGGTTGCTGGAAAGTGTTTTCGCTTCTTTTGGGTTAAGCTCGATTTCGGCAAAGATACCATCTTCGCCCAGAGTGAAGGTGCGATTCTGGCAGTGAATGAAAGAGCCGCGGAAGAGTCCCACGTTCAGATTTCCCTCTTTCCATATCATATCATTTTCCCAGAGTAATTTCCCGGACTTTAGATCGATTGATTTGAGTTGAGTGTCGGGAGGGTTTCTTCCGGCGAAGCCATAAAGGGTTCCATCAAGAAGCTGCGGAACCATCATGTGCATCCCAAACCATCGCTCGACCCAGAGTGGCTTTGGTTGAAGTTTTTTATCGAATTGTAGGAGGACTCCTCCTTTTTCATAGCACTCTGAAATGAAGATACGGTTACCGGGAAGGGCAAGTGGAGTGGAAGCGAGAACCGATTCGTAAATCTTTGCCCGCCATGGGAATTTGGAATGAAGCTTCCCGGTATTGGGGTCGATGATCATGAGCCCGCCGACGGTGGGGCGGGATTCTCCGGCGGCCATCATGGCGACGACGGGACGATCGTGGAGTTTGGTGACAATGGGGGAGGCATAAGAGGCGCCCCACTCGTCTTTCAGGGTCCAGGCGGTTGCTCCAGTATTGATATCAAAAGCAGCAGCGCAGACTCCGAGTGCGTCCTTGGGCTTCCCTCCGATGTTGATGATGAGCTTGTCCTGAAAGAGGACGGGGTTGGGGCCGTAACCGAAAAAATACTGGGGAATATCGAATTCGGTCATGAGATCTCGTTTCCAAAGGATCTTTCCGCTCTCGAGATCGAGACAGTGGAGCATGGCGGTCACTCCAATGAGATAAACGCGCTTGTCCCGAACGACTGGGCTCGATCTCGGTCCTGCTGAGAATCCGTAGCGATCACGGTATTTAATGGGGTAGGAAAATGTCCAGAATCGACGTCCGGTCTCGGGATCGAGGCAGTCGAGAGTTTCACGGGAATCTACGGCATGGAAGTGGAGGAGCTTCCCGTCGGAAATGATGGGAGAGGCGTAGGAATCTCCACGCACGAGTTCAAAGACGGGCTTGAGTTTGGAGAGGTCCCTGAGGAGGGGGCCTTCGTTAGACGTGCAATTGTCATGAGGGCCGAAGAATCGTGGCCAATCGGAGGCGCTCGCTTTTTCGGAAAGCGGACGAGGAGCTTCATGAAAGGTCAGGCCTGGGAATGGTTCCTGAGCCAAAAGGAGGGTGGGAAAGAAGAGGGTAAGAAGAAGCTTCATTGAAATAGTCTCGGTGATCTTTGAGAAATGGCATCAAAAAAAGGCCGCTTGCGAGCAAGCGGCCTTTGAAAGGTTATTGGGTGGGGCTTCTCTTAGAGGCCCGCGAGTTTGCGACCGCGTTGGACGCTGGTCGCTTGAAGCTTGTCTGCGGTAGTGCGGATGGTGCGGCCTTTGCGAGTTTTGAAGACGAAAGTAGTTTCGTTTTCGATCGCAAGCAACTGAGCGTCAATCCGCGAACCTTTTGAGCTGCGCCAAATTTCGAACTGTGGGTCGCGGACCTTGATGCGGTCGTCGCTCTCTGCAAGTTCTTCCTTGTCGTCGGCCTTTTCAGCAGGAGCTTCAGGAAGGCCAAAGGTGTTGGCTTTGATGTCGGCTTTTACATCCTTTTTCGCTTGGCGAAAAATGGAGCTGTAATCTTGTCCCTTGAGTTGGGCATGGCCAAACGCTGCGTAGACTTTCTCGTAGGAAGGATCGATGAGCACGACAAGGGGAAGTGCGCCACCAGCGTCACGAAGGGCTTTCTGAACATTCTCGGGGAGGGCTCCTCGCTCGGATTGATCGGCAAAAACAGGCTTCGAGAAGGACTTTACTGCTTTCATAACCGTCAAACTGACGGTTCCTGAACACGTCGGTCAGGAAGGGTTGAGTGCTTTATCGCTGAGGATAAAGGTCATCGGCTGGGTCTTTTCGACTGCAAGTGCTTGAGCTTCGGCAATCTTTTCCACGGTGTAAACCCCGCGAGGAATATCCAATTCGGCCTGAGCGAAGCCCATGGTGGCGATTGAAAGTGAGAGCAATAATTTATTCATTTCTTCCCTACTTTAGTCATTTTATTTTTTTTGTCAAAAAGAGAAAAGAAGCAACACGCAGGGTCGGCTTTTGATTGGCGGGGGCATTTCTACCGCAGTTCTCGCGGGATCGTCATCATCCTTCGATCATCATGTGGTCGCTTGGAAACGAATACGGGAAGGGGCCGAATCACCCGGCGATAAGGGAGATTCCTGGGAACCCTTAAAACGAGGCCAAGCACCCGATCGATCTTAAGTTGAGCTTCTAATTTTCCTTTTTCAGAAAATCTACGATTTCTTTTTGTTGGCTGGCGGGCTGCGTAGAGATCCATTTTTGGACGGCATCGGGATCGTAATTTTGCCAGTTCGCTGCGAGGTTCTTCTTGGCCCAGAGCTGTTACGGTCCTTCGGGAAGGCTTTTGACCCAGGAGCTAGCGCTGCTGGGGTCTGTCTTCATGAGATCGAGGGCATGCCGGGAGGCAATTTCGACGCCACCATATCGACGTCCTTCTTTCCATCCGGCAGTTTCCTGCACTTCGGGGTTTTCCAAGAGATATTTGATGGCTTCGCCTCTGAGTTCGGGGGCCACACCGTAGCCTGCAGAAGAAGCAAATCCAGCGAGGCGTGCCTTTTCCTCTCCTACGAGATCGTTGAATGCCTTGTTGGTCTGAGCGCGATCCTCCGGTTTCCAGTTCCTCATTAGATAGGAAAAGGGATTGTTGGATGTTGCGAGTTTTCCTTCGGTGAGCGGTGATTAAGTCGTCCGGTGTTTTGATCGGTGAGGTCATCTCTAACGGGTTTTCTTTTTTGTCGATGAGTTCCTGCATGAGGGCCTGATCTTCCGGGGAGGTGAGGGTGGCGAGATATTCGCTCTGTTTCTCAGCGAAATTTGTCCGATTGACGACCATTTCGAGGATGTTTCGTTTTTTTCTCTTCGGAGAATTCCTGATCTGAAAAGAGGGGGAGCGACTGCTCCGGGTTCACTTGCACCGCATAAGTGAAGGCGTATTCATTGATCTTTTTCGCCTGTTCCTTGCTGAACCCGGAAGCTTCCCAATCCATTCCGAGCCATTTACCCATATTCTTACTGTCTCCTGGAAGGAGCTGATGATGAGAACTTGCGAGAGCATCTCTCCAGGCGGGAGAGAAGTCGGGGAGCCGGGCGATGAGATCTTCCGGCTTGATTTGCCGGAAGATACTGTAGTCGCTCAAAATCAGCTTGTAAGCATCGGGTTGATCCAAGAGGGAATCGAAGATTTCGTCGAAGTTATCTTTGATGCGGTGCCCGATGAGAACCTTTTCGAGTTGAGTGCGGGAATTTCCAGTGAGCTGTTCCTTGATTGCCTCGAGATCGGCATAGTGATCTTTTGCCAGAACGCCGAAGCAGCCTTGCAGCGAGGAGAGCTCTTGGGAAGGAAGGGGCATCATCTTTTGAATCTCTGCGAGTGCGAGTGCCGGGTTTTTTCTGGAGATGGACCAAAGTAGATGTCCCTTTTTGTGGGCCTCCGTGATGGAGGAGAGCGCTTCTTGGAGCGCTTCGGGATGGTTCTTGAGAATGTTCGCGAGGTGGGCTCTGTAATCGGAGGATTGGTTTTCGCCCACCCAGGTGATGAACTCCACTGGTTCTTCCTAGGACCAGCGCTCGAAGGCGATCTTTTGAAAAAGAGTGAGGGCGTCCCCACATGACGTTTCCGATAGGCTCGGCATTCTCTTGTCCCTGATAGCGGGCGAGGACCTCCTTCAGTGCAGTTTCCGGCTCGTGACAGGCCCAGGCCCACCAGGGGTATTTTGCAAATTCGGTGCCTTCGGCTGCCGCGATGGCGGATTCCGGGTCGACGCGGGTCCAGCTGATGAAGACGTCGTTGAGGTGATTGGATCGATCGGTGCGGTTTTGATAGCTGCCCCAAAATTCCTGCATGTCCTGCGGGCTTGCATCGAGAAGCCAAAGCACAAGTCGGTCGTAGAGTTCGGGGGCCAAGATTTCCGCGAGTGAGGCAATGGTATCGTCGGAGCGGATGACCGATTGCACGGCACGGGCCCGATTGGTCTTCAGGCTGGCGACGCCTCCAGAGGATGTTTCCTCGTCGTTGGCGGCTTGTTGCTGGGTGCGGACAAGAGAGCCGCTTCCTGAGTAGAGCGGCGACTCGCTCACTCTCTTGGTATTCGGAATAAAATCAAACGCCAGAGTCGTGCTCTCAGACTTTGTGAGTTCACGGGTTTTGATCTCGATTTGAGCTGCCAGTCCCTAAGCCGCGTCTTCCGAGGGTCCCTTGCTCTTCCGTTTTTTCATGACGGGGGCTTTGGTTCCTTCGACCGCGGCGCGGTTGATGGTGACGGATTCGATGTCCTCACGGGATGGGATTTCGAACATGACGTCGAGCATGATGTTTTCGAAGATGGAGCGGAGGGCCCGGGCACCGGTGCCGCGCTCGATCGCTTTTTTGGCGCAGGCGGCGAGGGCGTCCTTGGTGATTTTGAGCTTCGCGCCGTTGAGGGCGAGTTGCTTTTTATACTGCTTCACGAGCGCATTTTTGGGCTCGGTAAGGATTTGGATGAGTTCCTCTTCGGTGAGTTTACGCAGGGAAGAAATGACAGGGAGACGGCCGACAAACTCGGGGATGAGTCCAAAATGAAGAAGGTCTTCCGGGCGGACTTTTCGGAGAAGGCTCACGTCATCGCGTTCTTCCTTATCAAGGTCCTGGCTGGCTTTGAACCCAAGGACGCGTGCTCCAAGGCGGCGGCGGACGATGTCCTCCATGCCGACGAAGGCTCCACCGCAGATGAAGAGGATCTTTTCGGTGTTGACCTGGATATACTCCTGCTGAGGGTGCTTACGACCGCCCTGAGGGGGGACGTTGCAAATGGATCCCTCGAGGATTTTTAGAAGGGCTTGCTGGACGCCTTCGCCCGAGACGTCGCGCGTGATGGAGACGTTTTCGGTCTTGCGGCCGATTTTGTCGATCTCATCGACGTAGATGATGCCGCGCTCGGCCTTTTCGACGTCGAAGTCGGCAGACTGGAGGAGGCGAAGAATGATGTTTTCGACGTCTTCACCAACGTAGCCGGCTTCGGTCAAGGTGGTGGCATCGACGATGCAGAAAGGGACGTCGAGGACGCGGGCGAGCGTCTTGGCGAGGAGAGTCTTTCCGGAGCCGGTGGGGCCGAGGAGGAGGACGTTGGATTTTTCGATTTCTACATCGACGAATTCGTCATCGAGGACCTCGTGCTGACGAAGGCGCTGGTAGTGATTGTAAACTGCAACGGAGAGGACTTTTTTGGCCTCTTCCTGGCCGATGACGTGGTCATTGAGATGGGCACAGAGTTCGGCTGGAGTCGGGACTTCATCGGTGAAGGGTTTTTCACTGAGGTCCGGGAGCGAGGGGTCCTGGCCAGCGAGTTCCTTACGGAGGATGGTGGAGCAGACGTCGATACATTCATTGCAAATGTAGACACCGGGTCCGGCGATGAGTTTCTTAACCTCTGAGTGGCTTTTGCCACAGAAGGAACACATGGTGAGATTGGATGCGCGAGCCATTTGAAAGGGGGGCGAATGGGGTGAGGGTCGTTCGCCTAAGCGAGGCTAGCACCAGAGGGGGCTTGTGTCTCGCGATTTTTGAGGATCTGACGAAGAGGGGGACGAAGCGGTCTCTGAGGTGTTCGTTGCTGGCAATTAGCGATTCGCTCCTTGGGTTCTGAAGGCTCCGCGAGATGGTCGATCGCTCTGTTCGATGAGCGTAGCGGCGGGATGGTGGTGCCACCAGAGGGTGGGGTCCATGGCCTTGAGGGTTCGTTTGGCGAAGGCATCGGCATCGGCTGCGGGATCGAGGACGGCGAAGACGGTGGAACCGGAGCCGGACATCATGGCGGCGAGTGATTCGTCTTGGTCTTGAAGGTGGGTTCTGAGGGTGGCGAGGAAGCGGTGCTTTTCGAAGACGGGCCGTTCGAGGTCGTTGAAAAGTTGCTGATCGCCGGCTTCTTGGGCTTCGTAGGAAATGCTGGGGATTTCTTGGGAGTCTTTCCAGCGTGAGTAGGCCCAGGGGGTGGGGATATCGAAGGCGGGTTTGAAGAGAACGATGGGAAGGTCCCAGGTGAGGTCGAAGGGTTCGATGATTTCGCCCCGCCCGCTGCACCAGCAGGGTTTCTGGTAGAGGAAGAGAGGAATGTCCGAGCCGAGTTGGGCGGCCCACCCGGCCATCGTGTCGAGGGGAATTCCTGCGTCGGTCAGATCATTGAGGGCTAGGAAGGTGTGGGCGGCATCGGCGCTTCCGCCACCGAGTCCTGCGCCGTGGGGAATACGCTTGGTCAGGGTGATGTTGTAGGGGCAGGGGAGGCCGCTTTCTTTTTCAAAAAGGCGGAGGGCGCGCGAGACGAGATTGGTCTCATCGGTCGGGACGCCGGGGGTGCCGCAATAGAGGGAATGGGTGTCTGCCGCGGTGAACTCGAGTTCGTCACAGAGGCTCGTGATGGGGAGGACGAGGGTTTCGAGGCCGTGGAAGCCGTCTTCGCGTTTTCCGGTGATACGGAGGGAGAGGTTGATTTTAGCGGGGGCGAGGGTGATCACGGGAGATTTGAGATTTGAACAGGGACATTTGAACGTTGAAGGGGGGCTTGTGAACTGCAAACTTCCCCTGAAACGGTCCCGAGGAGGGCAAGCATGCGCCCGGTGTTTCCTTTTTCAATGCGATAGGAATAAAATTGGTCGAGATGAGAGGCTGTGCAGAGGCCTTCATCGTGGTAGTTCGATGCGGGGACGCCTGCTGTGAGCGCTTGTTCGCGGATGGTGGCGGCGAAGTCGATCTCGTAGTGCGGAGGTCGAATGCAGGGCGCGAGGACGACGGTGAGATCGGCGGGAGAAGTTCCGAAATGATCTCCCATTTTTAAGATGGCGCTGCCGAGGATGTTTCCTTCGGTCCCTTTTTTGCCCGAATGGAGGAGGCCCAGGGCGCCAGTGCGGGAGTCAGCGAGGTAGAGGGCTCCACAATCGGCGACATGAATTCCGAGGAGGCAATCTGCTTTGCTGGTGAGGAGCCCATCGACACCCGGGGTCATGAGCGGGGAGCCCTTTCCGACGATGGCTAAGTCAACTCCGTGGACCTGCTCGGCGAGGTGGGTTTGCTTGAAACCCAGCGCGTCTGCGGCTGCTTGGTGCGAGGGTCGGAGGAGGGAGAGGGTTTCCTCTTTATCAGTAGAAGTAGGGACCTCGGAGACCCTTCCAATAAAGGCGGCGCGCCGCCTTGGATCGGTGAGGAGGGGGGAGAGAAAAGAAAAAGACGCTTTCGTCATGGCCGAAGCCTACGAAAGCGTCTCCTATTAGCCAAGTTTCCTTGGCTAAGGTGGGGAGATTTCTAAAAAATTTTGCCAGCCATCGCCTGAGTGGCAACAGCCATTCCGGCGGTCTCGTTGTCATCAAGCTCGGCCATCGCCGACGAGAGCTCAGTGACGATGTGTCCGCGCATCTTGGCAACAAGCTCGACGCCACCAGAAGTGATGCGAACCATAATTTTACGACGGTCCTC
>ENA-OSJC01001247-OSJC01001247.1-marine-metagenome-genome-assembly--contig:-NODE-1247-length-21496-cov-5.750689_pt1 | contig 21496 bp, 25 predicted proteins | sample MGYA00237885_ERZ534234 | MGnify/ENA primary metagenome ERZ534234 (study PRJEB26413, sample SAMN06343907) | marine metagenome | isolation source: coastal waters | place: Atlantic Ocean: West Antarctic... | reverse complement strand
CACACCAATTAATTCATCTTAGGGATACCCTAGATCCAGATATCATTGGAATTCAAGAAACTAAAGTTGATGATCCAGAATTTCCTTTGGATGTGATTCAAGAAATTGGTTATCATCCGGAGTATTGGGGTCAAAAGGGTCATTATGGTGTAGCCATTCTTAGCAAAAAAAAACCAACAGAGGTTCAAAAAGGCTTTTTAAAAGATACTGTTGAAGATCAGAAGAGGTTTATTCAGGCAAAATTTAAATGGGGGCGCAAGAGCATCGTAATCATGAATGGGTATTTCCCACAAGGAGAAAATAGAACTCATGAAACTAAATTTCCAAAGAAAATAAAGTACTATTCTGACCTAAAAAAACAAATCAAAAGAACTCAAAAAACTGAAGATAATATCATTGTGATGGGTGACTTTAATGTTGCACCTGCTCCATTGGATATTGGGATAGGTGAGGTTAATGCTAAAAGGTGGCTTAAAGAGGGTAAAACGGGTTTTTTACCCGAAGAAATTGATATGTGGAATAGCATAAGTAATCTTGGGTTTATTGATTCTTGGAGAGAGCAGAATCCAAATGAGGATTCAATTTACTCCTGGTTCGATTATCGCTCCAGGATGTTTAATGATGATCCAAAAAGAGGGTTACGTATTGATCATATTTTATTGTCAGAAAATCTAAGAGGTAGTATGAAAAAGACTGGGATAGATTATGCAGCAAGAGCCATGGAAAAACCTTCTGATCATTGTCCGGTTTGGCTCGAATTATCATGATTATTTTTAAAGATTTTACATTCGAAGCTGCACATAGGCTCCCATTAGTCTCAGAAGATCATAAATGCTTTAAGTTACATGGGCATAGTTTTCATGTTCGAATTAGTATTGAAGGAGAGGTCAATAAAATGGGATGGGTTATGGACTTTGGAGATGTAAAATTGATATGCAATCCTATAATTCAGCTACTAGATCACGCCTATCTGAATGAGATTGTAGGACTAGAGAATCCAACGAGTGAAAATATTGCTATTTGGGTTTGGGCTAAGGTAAAGGCAGCCTTGCCGAATTTAATCTCAGTCGAGATCAGAGAAACGTGTAATTCAGGTTGCGTATACTCAGGCTAGCTATCTCTTTGTCTTAAAAAATAATGTTAAAAGATCGGAAGCTTCCTCTTTCATTGCACCAAAGCTAAAATTTACTCTATGATTAAGATGCTCTTTATCAAAAAAATTATCTTGCGAAACTATTGATCCATTTTTTGGCTCCAGGGTAGCAAAGTACACATTCCTGATCCTTGCATCAACTATAGCCTTTGCACACATATGACATGGCTCTAGCGTTACATATAAATCGCAATTAGTAAGACGATAATTTTTTAAAGCTTGGCTTGCTGAATTTAAAGCATTTATTTCTGCGTGAGACGATACAGATTGATCTTGAATTACAGTATTAAAACCAGTTCCAATGACCATATCACCTTTTACAACTATGGCCCCAACTGGAACTTCACAGATATCTCTAGCTCGCTTAGCTTCATTGATTGCGAGGAGCATGAACTCTTCAATGAGCTTCATAATTTAAGAAAGGAAAGATTTAAATAAAAGTGGTCCATTCGTTTATTGGGCGCCTTTCTGAGCGGAATTGATTGATCTTAGCATCCTCATCTTTGTAACCCAAAGCAACGCCACAAAATAAAAGTTGGCTTTCATCGGCGTCAAGAAACTGACTAACGCTGTCATGCTTCATTGACCAAGCTTCCTGAGCACATGTATCAAGGCCAGCTTCTTGAGCCAAAAGCATAAACGTTTGAAGAAACATTCCTAGATCTGACCATTGCGGGGGGCCCATCTGCTTATCCACAAAACAAAATAGGGCTGCAGGCGCATCAAAGAAATTAAAGTTCTTCATAACCTGTTCCAGCCTTCCCTGCTTATTCTCTCTCGTAATACCAAGTGCCTCATACATCTGCTCTCCCAGTTGATACCTAGAAGTTCGATATGGCTCCTTTAGTTTTTGGGGATATATTTCATAAGAAGGTATCTCGGGCAAGGACCACTTATCCTGAAAGCTTAAAAAATTTTCCATGGATTCTCCATTTAAGACAAAGATTCTCCAGGGCTGTAAGTTTCCACCTGATGCACTTCTTGAGGATTTCTGAAGAAGCATTCTTATTAGGTCTGTATCTACCTCTTGTTTAGTAAATGCCCTAATGGAAGATCTTAAAGATACGGCATCTGAAACTTTCATTTTAATTGCTAACGTCTAATTCGGTTAAAGGGTTTCCTCTCTCTAAATCTTTAGTAGCTTTCAAGCCAATAATTTCTTCATAATTTTTGGGGTGAAGTCCATATCCAGGTCTAATTCTTCTAATGTTTTCCTTGTCAAATACATCTCCTTGCTTGATGTCTTGAACTACATATATAGATCTTCTAAATTTTATATTTGATTCCTCTGCTTCTTTCATTTCAAAACTTCCTTTACCAATAGCTTTATAAGCTATGGAAGCGCTCAAACATAAATTTTTTAATTCAGACGGCTCCATTGAAAACTCAGCATCAGGACCTCCTTCACTTCTATCAAAAGTAAAATGCTTCTCGATAACTTTTGCACCTAACCCTATAGATAAGATAGCACTAGTATTTCCCAAAGTATGGTCAGATAATCCAACTTCACAATTGAATGTTTCTTTCATAAGGGCAATAGTATCAAGGTTTATCTGATCAGAGGGCGTTGGATATCCACTTACACAATGCAGCAGCATGAAATCACCGCAACCAAATGTTTTGACAACCTCTACAGCCTCTTTTATCTCCTGCTCATTGGCCATGCCAGTTGATAAGATCATAGGTTTTTTAGTTTCAGCAATATATTTAACCAATGGTAAATCAGTTATTTCAAATGATGCTACTTTATAAAATGGACAATTTAATGTCTCTAGCAAATCAACAGCAGTTTCATCAAACGGAGTGCTGATAATAGTTATACCTATATCTTTTGCATGATCAAATAATTCTTTTTGCCACTCATATGGGGTTTGAGCCCAATCATACAAATCCCAGAGATTATAGCCATCCCAAAGACCTCCGGTAATAAGAAAATCTTCTTTATTAGATTTGATAGTCATGGTGTCTGGGGTATAGGTTTGGATCTTCACGCAGTCTGCACCATTAGCTTGTGCTAAGTTTATAAGCTCTTTAGCCCGTTCCAATGATCCATTATGGTTGCCGGAAATTTCAGCGATTATGTAAGGCTTGGTGAGTTTTTTAAACATTATTTAATCATTATATAGATGATGATGTTTAAGCATTTTACTATAAATGTCGTCTAAATCACCTTTTTTACAAAATTTAGTCATCTCCCTAAATGCTAAAATAGAGGAATTCGAAGCCTCTTTTGCTTGATATGCAGTCTCTCCAGAAACTTCATAAAAATATAGCTTAGGGTCATTAGCTTCACTAAAAATATACTCAAAAATTTCTTTAGCTCTTTTGAGATGCCAGTCACTAGTCACAATAATAAGCTTATTAATATTTAAATTAACCTCAAAGAAGTTTCTTTTTACAAAATAAGCCTCACCAACAGTATCTTTTGCTAGAGGTTCTTCATAAATAGCATCTTTGCTAATACCAAAATGATCAATTGCGTATTGAGCCATTATTTTTGATAAAGTAGTTTCAAGATCTGTTTTATACTTCCACCCGGTAGTAATTAAATATTTACAATCATGGCTATCGTATAATTCAGATGTCTTTTTTAGCCTATTTACGGAATCAACAGAAAGATCATTTCCAGCATTTAACTCATGAGATAAACATATAACAGCTGTATTAGGTTTCTTCAAATTTCATCCTATAGGTATTCATATCTTTTTGAGATTTTTCAAGTGAAAACCCAACATTTTTAAAAAGTTTAATACTGGCTTTATTCTTTTTATCTATATTTGCAATCAATTCATTTGAGGGATTTTTTTTGTGAAAAGAGTGTGCTGCATCAGTAAGTAAAGTTGTTGCAAGACTCATTCCCCTGAGCTTAGGATTCATATTAATAGAAACCTCGCCACCATCTTTTGTAACATCTATTCTTACTACACCTGCATTAATACCAAATGCTTCACCAATATAAAACGAACAATTTTCGTCTTTTAACTTAACTCTAAACCACTCAAGATGCTTTTCATACTCAACATAGTCTTTACTTCTAAACATTTCTCTTGTTAAGGGATCATTCCTCCATTGCCATATTTCCTTAGAATCAGCCAATTTGGCCTTTCTTAAAGAAATCTTTCTATGAATTTTTACATTAGCATTTATAGAATCATTTGTTATCTCTGCGTTGCTAAAATCAAGCATGTAATTGCCAGATTTCATGTAGGCGCTTGGATAAAGATCACTATCAAGCATTCTGATTTGATCAAAAATACTATTCAAATCATTGTCAAAATTAATTAAATTGTCTTGTGCGGTTAGTCTTTTAAATTTGTATGGATTGCCATGCTGATTTCTAGGTGACGGTTCCTTGCTTTTAAAAACTTTAATTTGCTTAGCAATGGCATTGTAAATTCTAACTAAAATCTCATCTAAAGTGCCTGATAATTTAATCTTTGTTCTAAGGTAAATAGGCCCCGCATCCAATTCTTTTTCCATAAGGAGGGAGCAAACTTCTGTCTCCTTAAAACCTTGAATAATCATATTTTGAATAGGCGACCCTCCCTGACCAAATGGCAATGGGGCTGAATGGAAGCAAATACACTTATAATTTAGAAAAATATTTTCTGGAACTATGTAGGACCAGTGAGGGAACATAATATAGTCTGGCTTGATCAGGTGAACCTTTTTATATGTAAGTTCTTTTCTATTGCGAATAATTTCTGAATGTTTGTTAATAATTCTATTTTTTCTTAGGACATCCTCTACGATTTGATTCTGAATACAGTATAAAATCTTCATCTAATTATTTTTCTAACAACTTCAAATGCCTCTGCAAGCTCCATACCAGATTGAGCTCCACGGTACTCAGCTAAAGATTTAATTTTTTCATATGATCTTGAGTGGGGACTGGGGCGCATTTCCATATCATAGTGCCTCAAAGCCGCAAGTTTTTTTTCCCAATAATCATCAATGTTGATATATAAATTTGGTTCAAACTTATTTTCAAGCTGTTTGACCGTAAAATCAGTTGACGAGGGAATTTCAAAAAATCTAATTTCTGAATATCTCTCATTCGGCTGAGGTCGATAAGCAGTAAGGGCAGCGGAAGCAGCGATTCTATGATCAATATTAAGATCTGTTGGAGAATGAACATAAATAATATCTGGATAAAATAATTCCTTAAAAGATTCAATAAACTTAACCACTTCTATTAAAGGCACGCTATCAATTTTATTATCTGGAAAATCACCGCATCCAATCCATTTTGCGCCTAATGAATTCATAGCATTTTCGGCAGCGCTGCGTCTTTTTTTAGCATCCGTCGATTGCACGCCCTCTCTTGAGTTCACTCCATTAGTTAAAGTTATGACCGCAACATCGTCACCTTCATGAACATGTCTTGCTATAGCAGCTCCACAACCTATAGCCTCATCATCTGGGTGAGAAGCAATGATTAGTATAGATTTTTTCATTAATTCAGTCTTGTAAAGCCGCTGTGACATATGGGCCCATCCAAAAGATCTTTGATATCCCTTCCATCTTCACATTCTTTTATTTTTATAAATATGCTGTCTAATTCATCCATATACTCATCTACCAATTGCCCAGAATGATCTATGCAGACATATATACTAGTATTTGCAATGAAGTTCTTTTTAAGCATTTCTTGTGTTACTAAAGTCTTGTATGCCAAGTGATTTTTACTTGCAAAAGTAAATGAAGGCAAGGCAGAGATGCCGGCTATATCGATATCAATATCATGCTTTGATGCGATTTTTTTCCATTTTGATTTAATATCTTTTCCTGTTGATGAAATCTTATCCCAAGATTGTATTTTCTCCATCACCTCTAGTGTTTTTAATGCAGCGGATGGACCAATTCGTTCGGTCCAAAAGGTGCTGCTAATAAATGTATTTTGAGCAGCTTCCATGATCTCTTTTTTTCCCACTATAGCTGTGATTGCATATCCATTTCCTAAGGCTTTGCCATACATAGCAATATCTGGCTCAACATTATATTTTTGATGAATGCCGCTATTCGTTTCTCTGAATCCAGAGGTGCATTCATCAAAAATGAGAACAATGCCCTTTTGAGTTGCTAAATCTCTAACGTTTTGGAGAAAGTTATCTTCGGGACCATCGTTTCTTACAACCTCCATTTTAATGACACCGATATTATTGTCATTGACGATTTTTTCTAGCTCCAAGAAATTATTGTAGTGAAATGGAAAAACTGTCCCGCCTAGCCCTTTTGGAACACCTTGCGCCTCAAGACCAGGTAATAAGTGAGAATCTAGGCCATCCTTGGAATTTATATTTACAGCTAAGTACCAATCATGCCAGCCGTGATAACCACAAATCGCAACATTATCTTTTGCAGAAGCGGCTCTAGCAATCCTTACAGCTATTGCATTAGCCTCTCCGCCAGTCCTTGCAAATCTAACCATATCAGCCCATGGATTGATCTCAATGAGCTTTTCAGCCAAGTAGACTTCTTCGGGACAGTTAAAAGTTGACATATTGCCCCTCTCAATAGTTTCTTTAACGGCGGCGTCTACTTCTTCGTGACCATAACCGAGGGTATTTGTTCCAATGCCCATGATAGACATATCTATATATTCTTTGCCATCTAGATCCCAGACTGTGCAACCCTTTGATTTACTAAAATATGATGGCCACATATCGGGGAGAAACATCTCTGGTCTTTTAGAGAGCAGCATATTGCCGCCAGGAATAATCTGCTTTGCTCTTTTATATAGTTTTTGACCTTTTCCCATAGTTGCTCCCTGATTGCGAGTAATATTTTCATTTGTAAATATTAAATCATTGCTTTCTTGCAAATGTAAGACTTCTTTCCATGAAAACGTCACATTTGGATGAAAATGATTAAATATTTTATTTATAAGCAAAAAGTCATCCTCCTCATCCACAGTCCATCTTAGACTTGAAAGATCTTCTGTATGCTCGTAATTAAGTTGATTTGAGTTGTTCTTTCTTATTAAGGGCGTGACATGCTCTTGATCAGAGCTTATAACAGCATTTTTATATGCCTCATTCAAGGAATTAAAAGACATAACCTCAACATCCAGACCGTCAGGAAATGTTGGTGGATTGACATTTGATGAGTAATCTAAATTATTTTCCAAAAATAATGAGATGACGTTATCCACAATCTCTGAGTCAATTAATGGGCAGTCGCCTGTAATTCTAACAATTATATCTGCATGATATTTTTTAGCAGCAAAATAAAATCTTTCTAAAACATTATCCTCGCTTCCCGTTTCAACAATATAACCTTCGGAAGTTACATATTCAATTAATGGCAAGTTGATATCGCTCTCTGAGGTAGCCAAAATGATTTCTTCAATCTTTTTACTGAGCGAGAGTCGCTTTAATAAAATGCCTATCAAGGGAGTTGAGTTAATTTCTTTCATGACTTTTTTTGGGAGTCTGGTTGAACCCATCCTAGCCTGAACAATGGCAATAATTTTCATAAAATATTCCAGTTTGAAGGATTAAGAAGCTGCTCATCTTCACAGGAAATATCTGGAAAAATAAAAGGTCTGTTTCTAGGGTTGAATCCGTCGATAATTTCTCCAAGCTGTTCTTGATTATCTACGCCTATAATCACCCTATCAATTTGTGGGAGAGATAGTGGGTAATGCATGCAAGCTTGTAAGGCCGAAGAGTTGTTGTCTTCAAGCCATTGGTGCCAAAAATTAAGCAAGGGACTCCATTTAGAAAATTTTTCTGGAATTTTATCTTTTGGGAGTAACAACAAGCCTTGAAGAAATATTGATCTTGCATGGATTTCTATTCCCGCTGCATTTAAGCGCTGAAGCCAACCCGTAGTAAGCATTCTTCTATCAAAAATATTAAACGGAATTTGTATAATATCAATTGGAAATTGCTGAAAAACTGATGCGACCTCGTCAGGACCATAGGCAGAAATACCAATTTTATGGACCAGTCCTTGTTTCTTAAGATCTAGCATTGCATCTGCGAGCTTGGATCCATTAACACCAAATAACTGAGATGTATCATGAACCAAAAGACCATATGCATTTTTAAGATTTAGCCTAGTGAGAGAAGATTGCATTTGATCATAAACCCAGTTCGCTACATCCTTTATTGAGTCTGGAATAGGCGGCAATTTTGTTACCACTTTGAACTTGCCTACACCCACACCGCCTAGGGATTGCTCACTCACACCATACGAAATAGAAGTATCCAGCGTATCAATTCCCGACGAATCTGCAAGCTCTAGGATTCTTGAAGCCTCCTGTAGATCTACTTGCCCATGCTCATTTGCAATGCCGTAATCTAGTCCAAATTGCACTGTGCCAATTGCAAGTCGATTCATTTTCTTTTTTTCTTGCTCTAGTAAAAATAATCTTTCAGCAAATGCGTAATCTTCACCAGTATCAATATCAATTACTTTATGTCGAGGCAAGACAAACATGGTTGAAGTGTTTGAAAATTCACCAAAACCATCAAGAACAGACTTAACTGTTGATAAATATAGCTGGCCTGCATCGTGATAAGCCTGCTGGCAATCCTGAGTCCTGGTATTTATGTGTTCTGGCGAGAACATTTCAATTCTCTTGCTTTCATTTAAGAATAAAGCTCTCTGAATTGGGTACTCATATGCACCGCATGCTATTAAGCTCTCTGACTTTGATTCTAGAAGAAGAGTAATTGCATCCTCTAGGTCTTTGGCGGTAATAAAAACAGCTGTTGGATAGACGGTAAGGATCAGATCAGGCATTGAAACATTTTCTATATACCATTCAACGGCATGTTTAATGACGGCAGCAGTACCTGTAGTGTCATCTGATAATTCTGGAGGTCTCAGGAATGGGGCTTTAACATTCAATGACTCCACCACTGCTTGAATTTCAAGATTATCAGTGGAAACTATAATATCTGAAATTAACCCACAAGATTGCAGTGTGTTTATGGGCCATTCAATCATTGGTTTGCCACAAAATTCTTTGATATTTTTTCCTGGAATTCTTTTGCTGCCACCTCGCGCTGGAAGGATAGCTAAAACTTTAGGTCTGGACATAAAAAATTTCTTTGTAAATTAATATGAATGTATTTTACCCCTAGAACAAATTAAAAGTTTCTTAGGAGATAAAAAAAATAATATTCTTCATCAGGAACCCATAGGTGATCTTGCTTTAAATTAATAAATTCTCTGTCAAAGAATTTTGGTAGGGCTTCTGCACGGAGAGTTGAATCAGAAAAATTTTCGTATGAAACTAGAGCGAGGAGGAATTTTGAGATAATATCTTTTGCAGCCATTTGAGGTTTTTTTTCCCAGTATGGTCCTGCTCGGTATTGAAGAGCTGCAGATGTTTGATCTGCCGTCAATACTTGCCTCTTAGGGAATATTAATATTTATAATCTTACTTTGCTCATTAAATCAGATAAATCTTTGATTAATTCTTTAAATAGGATTAATTTCTCCTGTCTTGAATTCACTTTATTGGGTTTAGATGCATTATGTCTTTGCAGCATAACTTTCGAAATTATTTCTCTTAAACTGGGATGGATGAAATAGTATTGCTGACCTAATGGCAATTGCTGTGTAAGCTTAGAATTTTCTGAAAGCACGGATATTAAGTTATCTACGGCTAATATTGGCATTAATGCTCCCATCTCATTTCGTAGTTCCCCCAGAGATGCATATTCATCAGAAGAAAATGTTAACTCAGAAATTAATGGTCCAGCATCTAATGCTGGCTCCATGAGATGCCCAGTCAAAGTAATATTATCAAAACAACCATCTAAAATTGGAGCTTCCACTACATCCATCCCCTTATATTGAGGCAATGAGCCCATATGAATATTGATCACACCAAGTGTAAAGTACTCTAAAATTTTTTGGTCGATTAAGCCTCCACCAGTAAAAATACAAATTTCATCTTGAGTATTTTTTTCAAAAGTTAGACATTCATCAAAATTGTTGACAGCTAAACATGGGATATTTTTTAACCTAGTTAATGTTCTTATATCACTAATATTTGGAGCTAAAGAATCTTTTAAAGACTTTAAGCTAATTGGCGACTGTTCATTATTTTCATCCGATCTCAGAACTAGCTTTCTCCAAACTCTCTTAAAAAATAAATTTATTCCATCTCGATATAGCTCTGATTTCACTCTCGAAGGTGAAAACTTTAAAATCACAACTGATTTAATTGGAATATTTAAATAAAGTAAGATTTTTAAAACTGAAATGGAGAATAGACTAAAAGGGCTTGGGCAAAAAATAGTTACTGGTGCCTTGCGAAGATTAGATGAAGTCCATTTCTGAAAAGAATATATAAATTTTTTAGCATTACCGTAAGTTTTCAAGGGAACTGGATCCGTATAAATAAGTTTCTTCTCAAGATTATTTAAGATCTCATTTATTTTTGCTGCATGAGAATCTGTGTCCACGCATGCATCATTTACTATCAGCAGAGCATTAATCGTGCTCGAGTCCTCTATATCTTTTTCATGATTGCGAATTTGATAAAAAAATATTTCCCGTAACCAATAGAGGTGGTCGTCAGTATTCTTTTTAAATCTTAATTTTGATACTTTTCTTAAATTTCGATTATGAAATGAGATGAATTTTCTTAACTTTTCTAACCATAACTTACCATCTGGATGATTATCTTTGATGGCATTGAATATGTGCTGTCTTTCTAGCGCAGATAAGGTTTCTATAAATTTTGGTAGCTTAGGCATTAACTGAATTAATCTATTGATGCTCTGATGGCCATTCCTTCTAAACCAACCAGTGCTTCTCCAAATAATACAAAATCTTTATTAGATTGTTTTCCTTCAGCAAAAGAAATAACACCAAATTTAAATAAAGACATTGGTAAAATATCTTTTTTAAAACTAATAATTTCTGTCCAATCGGTGAGATTGTGTGAATAAAAAATTCTTGCATCTTTAGACTTAACCTCATCTCCAATCTCTACTGACGTTTGAAGAACCGCTGCACCTGAATCAAATTGTTTAGAGTACCAAACAGGTCCAGGGAAATATTGTCCCTGAGCAATAGATTGGGTGGTGCGATCAAATGATTGCAGATAAGCTCTTTGAATTGGCGAATCCATAGCCCAAATAATTTTCTCAGGTGTGAAGAATAAGCTAACTGGCCGCCATTGCTGAGTTCCATCACCATGCCAAACAAGATTCAAGAAAGAATCATCTTTAGATTCAATTAGAAAGCATTCGCCATCAAAATCACCTGTCACTACCCATAATGAATCTGAAAATTTATCAACATACACTCCATGAATATGCTTAATTTTTTTCTCATGCAATTCCCTCACAATGCTAAAACTTCGCCCATCATCTTCTGATTTCCAAATTGGAACAGGGTCTCTTGAGGTATTGTGCCCATATTCACCAAAAAATATTCCTGATGCATTAACGGCTATGCCTCCATGCAATACATTTCTACATTGCTTTAGATTGTCAAGAAAATGTAATTCATTTAATTTCAGGTCAAAGAAATAGATTTTCCATTGATATAAAATAATTACTCCATCACGCTTCCAGTTAAAAATAACATTAGACTTGTCATATCTTAAAAATCTTCTAAGCACTCTAAAACGCATTAAAAATTTACTTTTGCCTGGAATTGAAAATTGTGTTTTTTGGCCGTCTAAAAATACTGAGAAATTATTGCCAGTACTTGTAATGATATTTTTTGTCTCACTTTCATAGTAATGAACAATTTCAGACTTTAAATTTTCTAGTATATTAAATTTCATTAATGAAGATTTTATTTAAATAGCTGTAAAAAAGTTTAAAAAACTTAGGACACTCCTGTCGAAGTTATCACTTGGTTCTCTTCGGGTGAGGTAGGCCGATCCAATATCAGCATTATCCCAATGATAAATTCCGGTGATGAGGCCAAAAAGCAACCTATAATCAATTATTATTTCTGAAAAGGTCTCTGTACTAATTTTCTCATTATCAGAAATTTCATTGAGCTCTCCAGTACTACAAATAAAGATGAATTTTTTTCGAATTGCATCATTTTCAGTAATTGAAAAAATGAACGAATACTCGCCTTTAATTTCAGATTTTTTTTGTGCATTAGCAGCTGCAGCCTTCATTATTCTAGCAAAATTAATATTGTTAAAATCTATAAGTAGATCACGCTCATAGTCCATTTGCGCCAAACTAATTTCATTCAATCTATCACTCACTTCTGTTGCTGAATATGCCGCGTCCCTTTCAGAGCTAACATGACCAGAATCAAGATCAATGCCTCCGCCTGAGTGAAAAACCAATGCCTTAGAATCAAAGGCCTTGACTTCAAATGCATCTGCAACGCCACGAAATCTATTAAGCTCAACTTTTGATCCACCTAACAGGTATTCTCCTGCAAAGGGAAGATGATATTTTGCGCTAAAAAAATTCGTGAACGAGTTATATCTATCAAACCCTTTTTGCTTTTTTTCTTCAGCCTTGCGGATAAGGAGTTCTTTCTCACTCTTCATATCGTAATATGTTTGAGGATATGGGCTAGCGCCTGTATATCCCAAAGCCATAATATCTAACTCATCAGTAAGGTTGTGGATAATTGATTTAACTTTCTCAGCATGTGGCTTGTTAAATATACAATCATTTAAATTGAGCAAGGATTGATTGGACAGGCCATCATGAACTATCAATGCTGAGTCAATATCAGAAATGCTACCTGTATCATTTTCTTCGATAAATAAGCTAGTATTTCCAGTTTTAAACTCTCTGACCGGCGTCAACTCTAGACCATCAGATTTGCCCTTAAAGAAAAGATAATTTTTATCAAAATCAGGAATTAGGATAGGTTTTTTACCAAACTTTTCAAAAAGTTTATGGAGGAATATTGGGTCATAGTGATCTGGATGAATATGTGAAATATAAATGTAGTCAGGTTCTTTTATAAAATCAAATGGATCTATATAAGGAAAAGAAAACCATGAGCCAACAAAGATGCCTTGAGAGAACCATGGGTCAGTTAAAATTGAAATATCAGAAGTTTCAATCTGTAAGCATGCTGAAGAAATGTATTGAACTTTCATATTTAATAATTATTTTAATCTATTGCCAGAGATTATTTTCTAATAATCAAAGATCTAGCATTATCTTCTTGAATCAAAGGATCTTATATCATCCTTGATCCAATCGCCTTTTTCATCTTTCGACCATACTCGGTGATCCCTGAAAGTATCGGCAATACAATCGAACTCATCTTCTGACATATCAACATAACTGAGCCATCTATTTAAATCACGATAAGGTTTTACATGATCATATTTCTCAACAAGTTTAATTGCTTCGTCACGATCAAGGTATCCCTTACGGATATCTTTTGAGGCATGGTCTGAGCATCTCCCATAACCAAACTTTATCCATTTCATGTAGTCATGAATACCATTTTCATGCATATCATCCAAATTAGAAAAATTTCTGTAGGTTCGTTCGAAGGGCAAACGTGCAGGCTCCCAACCATACTTCTCAATAATAACTTTAGTTTGAATAATAGGATCCCAATCAATAAAATTGCCAATATAAATACCACGTAATTTATTGGCTGCATACTCCTCATCAGAGGGCATTCTGCACCAGCGTAAATCTCTTTCCGTTAAGCCTCCTTTACCTATCATATCTGACCGAGAGTAACCTCTCATATCATGCTCAAAAACCATCCTTTTATTAAATTCAGCGTAATCATCTGCGGAATACATACCGGAAATATCCCAGGGTGTTTCACCCCAAATAAAAAGGGGTGTTTGAAATCTAAGAGCAGCCTGCATGGGGATAATGCGAATCCCTGCATGGTTATGCCAGTTCATATCACCCATCATAGAAAAAGTTAGTTTGTTAATCTTTTTTAAACTTTCAACACCTGGGTGAAAGATATAGTGATCACAATTAAAAACCTCTGCCATCCTGTCTAAATTGGACTGCCCTTCAGGCAAATAATTATTCCCATGATAAGTTACCAATAAGGGATCAAATCCTAATTCTTTGATCACATGGGCTTGCCAGTAGCTATCTTTTCCTCCACCAACCGGAATGATGCAATCATAATCTCCAGGTGTCGTTGACCTAGCTTCCTCAAGGATTCGCACCAACTTCTCTTTTCTTTTAGACCATGCATCAGCAGTGATCTCAGCAGCATCTTCATAAACAGCACAAGAGCTGCAAACTCCATCATCATCAAAATCAAGATTTACTCCTGATTGAGGATATACACATTTAGTACAATAATTCATCTTAAATGATTAGCTATCTCCAGAATTGGTAACAGATTTAATTTTTGGCTTCCTCACATTATACCCCGATTGATAAAGATAACTATTGATCTCAAAAACTGCATTCTCTGTATATTGAAAGATATTTGAAGCGGCCACTCCACTAGGCAAGGCATAATCTATAATCTCAGAAAAATGCTCCGGAATCCCTGCACCCCCCATAGCAACTACTGGTAGTCCAACAGCTTGAACAACCTTGCTCACCAGTTCTAAGTCATACCCACTTCCTTGTCCATCACGATCAATTGAATTAATAAGAATTTCGCCAGCCCCCATGTCCTCCATTTGTTTTGCCCACTCGTCAGGAGTTATTCCTGTTGCCTTTTTACCAAAATCTACAAAAACCTCCCAAGAACTTAGCGCAACCTTTTTGGCATCTATTGAGACAACAATACATTGAGATCCAAAAATTTTTGCACAATCAGATATAAACTCAGGTCTATTATATGCTTCAGTGTTTATTGCTACCTTGTCTGCTCCAGCTCTTAGCCTATCCTCTACATCCTTAATGGTCTTGATCCCCCCGCCAATTGTCAGTGGCATGAATGAGTGTTTCGAAAAGTCATGTATTATTTCTAGAATCGAGCTTCTATTTTCAAAGTTCAAATCATCTCTCTTGAGATCATAGTTTTGATCACGGCTTATATCTAGATAAATTAACTCATCGGCATTCCAATTACTAAAACGACCTACGATTGACGATGGATTGCCTAGCACTTGATGGCGTTTAAAATCCTTGCTTTGAACAACGCGACCGTTCTTAAGCAGTATTACTGGAATAATTCTATGATTGGGCATTTTTAATCTAGACCACCATTTAATTCTGAAAAATTTTTTAATAGCTGCAATCCATTTTCCTGACTTTTTTCTGGATGAAACTGTACCCCAAATATATTATCTCTTTGAATGGCAGCTGCAAAGTCAACACCGTATCTAGCTGTGGCTAATATATCTTCATTATTTTCTGTTGCCGTGTAGTAACTGTGAACAAAATAAAATGTAGCCCCAGAATTAATATTCTTAAATAACTCACTAGCACAATCATGATGAACTTCTGTCCAACCAATATGGGGGACTGGCAAGTGATCTTTGGTTACTAGTTTTCTAGTAATTCCTGGGATCCAGCCAAGACCTTCTTTTTCCTCGAACTCAGTGCCTAAAGACATCAATATTTGATGCCCAACACAGATACCTAAAAATAATTTCTTATTTTCTAGAACGTCTCTAGCAAGATCATCAAGCAAGTTAGTTTCCTGCAGTCTACTCATACAATCGTTAAATGCACCGACTCCTGGTAATATAATATGAGAGACACTTGCTAAATCTTTGGCTGTTTTAATTTCTATGTAATCAATTAATAGGAAATCTAGAGCATTACAGACTGATCTATAGTTACCAGAGCCATAATTTACCAAGCCTAGCATTTATTTTTCATCACTCAATCCCTTGATGATTTGTAGTATTAGTAAAAAAGAAATGGATTTATTTGATTTCGCTGTATACGATACACACTCCTCAGCCCATCTATTTTCAAGCACTTTTAAATCTTCCAGACATGCGTAATCTTGCTAAGTTTAAGAGTTGCAATGTGCATATTAACCAAAACTTCCATAAACCAATCTTTCGCTCCAGAAGAAGAACTGTATAAATTTTAAAACTCCTTAAAAACTGAGTTTCATCAAGAATATTTGATATTGACGCATCATGCTTGCGATAAGACATCAAATTCTTATTGAGTATTTGTATATTTTTTTTAGATAAATATAGTTCAATCCAAAGAAACCAATCTTCAACGGCTTGCAAATCTTTATCTTCTCGAAATTTAGAAATTACACTTGAGCTAACCAATGATGAGCTAAGTATTACAGGATTGTTGATCATAAATGCAATTGAATTTCCAAGAAACAATTTGAAGAAATAGTGTTTTTTGAAAGATTTAATAATTCCAATCTCATCTCCTGTGGAGTTAATAATATTACTGCTACAGTGAACCATATCAGCCTTTGCGTTCTTCAAAAAATCAATTTGTAGGGCTAGCTTGTGAGAAGCCCATAAATCGTCCGCATCCAGAAAGGCTATGTAATCGCCCTTTGCCAAATCAAGCCCTAGGTTTCTTGGATGAGCCGGGCCTCCAGAGCTTGTCGCGAGGGTAATCTTTTTAATTCTTTGATCTGATTGCTCAAAATTATTAACTATAGATGGAGTTTGATCTGTAGAGCCGTCATCAACCAATATTAACTCCCAGTTAGTATAGGTTTGAGCAATGACGCTCTGAATGGTTAGATTCAAAAATTTCTCACCATTATAAATTGGCACTATCACTGATATTAATGGTGTTTTATTCAAAACCCTCTCCTCTTGTTACGGTATTCTAGAATGAAGATAGTATGATCTATGTCTGGCAAAGAGACCCTTAATAATGCTTTGCTCATTTTGACGTATTACTAATGAAGCTGCTTAGATGATCTTCCAGATCAACCTTGGGCGACCAACCTAGAGCTTGAGTAGCCGATGTAACTAACTTAGCACTTTCTCTATTTCCTCTCCGGCTTGGTACCAATTCTGGAGAGCACCCAAATTGATCTACCAATTCTAACATTGAGACTGAACGGTCATTTCCGATACCAAATCCATCACCAGAGCCTTTTAATGCAACTGCTATGAGTCCGCTAACAATATCGGAATAATGTGTGAAATTACGCACCTGAGTTCCGGGGCTAACCACTGGCAGCGACTTCTTTCCTTCTAGAAACAGTCTTTTAAATTTAGCAATAACAGTAGAAAAAGGGCCAATAGCTATTTCATTGCCGCCATAGACATTATAAAAATATACGATTGCATATTCTAAAGAAAACCAACTGGCATAGTTAATCAGATGCTCGGTATTCTTTGCTTTAACCCAAGCATATGGACTCTGCACATCGTCAATATCATAATTTGCAAACTTAGTGCTTGAGCCTGAATAGATTAATTTTGCACACTTTTCTTTGGCAAAATTGAGCACAGCAGAAAAAGGCACTAAATTATTCTGGACAACCAAATCATAATCATCAAAGCTGGACTCAACTCTAGAATATTCACCTAAATGAAAAATAATATCAGGTGACAGCTCGCCTGCTAATTCTGCAATATTTAGACTCGATCCTTCTATGTAAGTTACTTCAGATGCATGATTATCTTTGTTACCAGAAAGATAATTATCAAGAGAAATGACTTTATTATGAGTTTGAAGAAATTCACATAGATGCGATCCAACGAACCCAGCACCTCCAATGACGATAATAACTTTATTTTGAAGCATTTCCATTTTTAGCTCTCATTCCAGTTTAGGGTTATAAAGCCTTATTGTATGGCTTAATTAGCTAGAGTCATATTGTATTATCTGAATGAGTAAACTCTGAATTTCCCAATATTAAATAATAGTAAAACTTGTTTTGCAATTAAGATGACAAATTGTGTCACAAGTAAGTTTTTGATTTATAACGACTTTTCACTCCCACTCAATAGTATAGTATTTTGAAACCCTTATAAACAGGGGGATACAGAGGGACAAAAAGTAGTTTGTATGGAGTTTGTATCATTAAATTCTATTCTAATGCCTCTTCCTTCGATTTATTGTGCTGTGTTATACACATTTCACTTATAAAAATGATGTTTGCCAACAACCTTTGTTTTTTGTAATTCTTTTGCCCATGCAGGTATGCTCACTTTGTCAGGATTAAAATAATGTGTTGCACCATCTGTAATATCATTATGCAAACCTTCAAAAACTGCTTTTGCTATCTTTTTACTACTTTCCCAAGATTTATAATCATAAAAAGAATCATTAGGTTTAAGATCGCAAGTCCAGGAAAACTGACAGAATGCTGGAATAGGAAATATCTTAAGAATCTTATCTATGAATGTAATTTGATTTCTTTGGTAGACAACTGAGCATATGTCATTTGGAAAATTCTTAGAATTTACTCTATTAGTTACAACATTTGAAACTGCTATTTTTCCCTCATTTTCTTCACCCCTTGCCTCATGATATATATTTTTTGCAAGACAAAGTATTTGTTCGGTTTGATTCTCTGCATAAGAAAAAATATTAAACATTAGCAGGAAGGAGATGACAGTAATATATTTAAATATTTTGCTCATTTTTTATACTTAAAACTCCCTGAAAAAGGGCCTGAATGCTTTATGTCTTTGCTGTTTAAAAGTATTTCATTTTTATTTATCTTTTTTTTAAAAAATAAATTCTTAAAAATTCGATAAAAAATAATTATTAAAAATAACATGAGTAACCATCCAGAAATATCAAATAGCATTTTTTCTCCTTTCTTTGATCCATAAATAAAAAAACAAGATAATCAAAGCTGGCTCTAAAATTACAAAAATAACTATATTTGCTAATGCATAACCCATTCCTGTAACCTCGCCAATTACCTCAAGAACATGAACGCACCAGAAAAAGAAGTCACTTATAAGGTTTCCGATGGAGCTATATAGATTATCACTCATTATTTTCACCAGCATCTAGGCACGACTGGTGGGCTTGCATCCAAGTATTTACAAGACCGCCCATACGGAATTTCATCTGTGTAATATCAAAATATTGGTAATTATCATCATCATCTGGTATTTCCAACATCATTACTTCTATAAACGCATCGGGATCATTTTTCTTTGATGATAAAAAGTTTTTTGGCATTCCATTATCAAACTCTATAAAAAACATAGAGGAAAAAGAATCAATTTCATTGGCAATATTTATTGTAGCGTTAATGATAAAGGGCTCATATTCATCAATGTGAGCTTTAAAAGTTATCTTATTACCTTCAATGCTATTTATATCAAAGTCTGGATTATCTTTCTTTATATCTGGTATTAGAATGGAAGATAATGTTAGGTACATTGCTGGTATTTGATCGCAAGTCTTTTCAGAAATAGCAAACCTAAGCTTGTCACCATAGACAATGTTACTTCTGACAGCTCCTGTATGCCAACCTTGAACTGGAGATTCATCATCATAAAACCAATAGGTATTTTCATGAAGAGAGTCGTACTCAATTGCATTCGAAAAAGTTGTGAATGCTAATAAAAATATAAGTATTTTATTCATTTCAAATATAAACAGAAAACTGCTTCTTATGCTTGTATTGAGGGAAGCTAATATCTTCATCAATTAATTTATGGTGTTTTAATCTTGCGGAAATTGCTGTCAGTGATCTTTCATGATCGTCTGCAATATCTCTTCTTGAGTGCTGATTATGAAAGCTAGAGATTAGTCTTGCATCTTCATTACTTGACCATGAGAACCCTCTTCTTTTAGGGTAGCCGCATCTTTTATTAATAGCCTCTTTTAACTCATCAAGAGTAGGGTTTATTAGAGCTTCAAGTGATTTTATTAACAAGGGATCTAATTCCTTGCTTTTACCCAAGACTTCTCCGGAAGTTGGGTTGCAGTTAAGAATATATTGCTTGGCAATATTTCTAGCTTGGTTATTGGTAATTCTATTATTTTTCATATCTTCTCCGTTGTTGATACAAGTACAACGAAGCAATCTTTGTTTTGTTACAAATTATTTAATTATTTGTAAAAATAAAATACATTGTCTAGGATAAAGGTATTAACTTTAGGAAATGATAATGTTTGGTTTTGGATATAAGTCAAAAGTAAAAAAAATAGTTGAAGATGAATTGAGCTCGTTTGTCTCTCCAATGTTCTCTGGAAGATTTTCAAATGTAGTTAGTGAGGCTAAATCAAATGGTGTGAATGAATATTCATCTGCAATAGAATTTGTTCTTCAAATTACCGAACACTTAGAATCAGTATGGAGTGAAGAATCTGGAAAAGTAACAAAAGAAAGTATTATTGAAGATATTACGGAGCGATGCAATTGTATAAAAAAGGTTATGGACCTTTCAGATATAGATAATAAAATTATTATAGAACGAGTTGATATTCTACTTAACAAGATCTCTCCTAACTAGTTTTAGGTAATTAAACCAACCCATCTAGGTTCTTTCGCATACCTACAACCAACGAAGGTTGCGATTGATTTGTATTTGTAGACTATGGCAAAATAAATCAACCTTATTTAGAAGATGGAGAGATTATGAATAATTGGCAAAAAGTAATTAACGTGAGTTTGGCTGTAATAGTTACCCTACTCATATATCAGAACCAACAGCTTCAAAAAGAAGTAGATACATTAGAACAGGTAGGACTTGATATACAGCTTATTAAAGATAGAGTTGGAATCAAGCCAGTAAAAGAAAGTGAATATGGTGGTGAACCTGTCTATTGGACTGTTAATGAAAGACTTACAAGCTATGGTCTAGAGGTTCTTCAAAATCAATCAGATATTGCTTCAATTAAACAGCTTGTTGAGTTTAATAGAGAGGACATAGAAGTTAATCATGAGAATACGGAAAAGTTATATGCAAAAAGTGAAGATGCTAGAGAGGTTATAAATACTCTTATCGACCAAAGCAATGAAAATAAAAGCAAAATTAGTGAGGTTGTTATATTTTTAGATGGCGTTCATAACAATTAATTAATTTGCTTTCTTCTAATAAATCTAAAGATGGTCTCGTTGTAGAAGGTAAAGCTTTCTGGTGCTTCCTAAATGAACCAAACATACAATTTGAACCCCAGTGGTCTTTAAGACTAGTAGGCTCTGAACTCGAACAGCGTATCTTTGAACATGGTGGCTTTGGTATGAGGATGGAGCAACTTGATGGAAAGGATGTCGGCTTATCAGTCTTAATGAAAAGAAAGGTTAAAAGCATGGATGATGTTCTAAAGAAGCCAATACTTCTTGATAAGAATCAGAATCGTTTAGAACTCTTTGAAGAGCTACCTAATGGCTCTAATGTGAAGGTGAAATATAAACGCTGGGAAAGGACTCATCCATTTGAAGATAAGGTAGTTAAAGGCATAGATTTGATAGCTGTAATGCTCCTAGATGAGACCCCTACTATCTTCTAAGTTACTGAAACGCGGTACTAAATACAGTGAATATCTAAGCTCTGTGACTACAACTTAAAAGCGATTT
>ENA-OSJC01001245-OSJC01001245.1-marine-metagenome-genome-assembly--contig:-NODE-1245-length-21528-cov-12.569484_pt1 | contig 21528 bp, 20 predicted proteins | sample MGYA00237885_ERZ534234 | MGnify/ENA primary metagenome ERZ534234 (study PRJEB26413, sample SAMN06343907) | marine metagenome | isolation source: coastal waters | place: Atlantic Ocean: West Antarctic... | reverse complement strand
CCAAATCAGCTATGAGCGCATGATATGAAAGAACAAAAGATTTCCCCCGACAAGGAAGAAGAGATCACACGCAGCCAGTGGGCAAGGTATGAACGTGCTCGCGATAACGGCCATCTGGAATATGTTTACATGGCCCAGAAGTGTGATGAGTACTACCAAGGCCAGCAGTGGGACGCAGACGACCAGTCTGCCTTAGAAGCAGAAGGTCGCCCTGCGCTTACTATTAATACGATCTTGCCTACTGTTAATACTATTCTTGGCGAGCAGTCTACGCGAAGAGCTGATATCCAGTTCAAACCACGGCGTGGCGGTGAAGAGGATGTAGCTCATACGCTTACGAAGCTGTATATGCAGATTGCTGATAACAATAAGCTCGACTGGGTTGAGCAGCAGGTGTTTTCTGACGGCTTGATCATGGATGGCCGTGGTTACTTCGATGTGCGTATGGACTTCAGCGATCACGTTGAAGGGGAAATACGGATCACGGCAAAAGATCCACTAGACATCCTTATCGATCCAGACGCAAAAGATTCCGACCCGAAGACTTGGAATGAAGTATTCGAGACGAGGTGGATGACGCTTGATGAGATTGAGGAGCTTTACGGCAAGAAGAAAGCAGAGCGGCTCCTATTTATTGCAGAGAACGGGATGAGCTATGGCGCTGATTCTGTCGAGTACCAAGAGTCGCGTTTTGGTGACACAGGCAATGGTGGCGATCACTTTGGCGCGGGAGTCCCAGGAGATGACGAGTATAGAAACGTAAAATCACTTCGTGTTGTCGAGCGCCAGCATAAAAAACTAGCCCGCACGATGTTCTTTGTCGATCCTGATACAGGAGATCAAAGAAAATGCCCCGAAGCGTGGAAAGAAAATAAGTGTAAGAAGTTTGCGAAAGAGTACAACTTAACGCTGATTAGTAAAGTGATCCGAAAAATCCGATGGACAGTCACTTGTGACAAAGTTGTTTTGCACGATGATTGGTCACCTTACGACCAGTTCACTATTGTTCCGTTCTTTTGTTACTTCAGACGGGGGCAACCGTTCGGGATTATCCGAAACCTTCTGTCACCACAAGAACAGCTCAACAAGATAGCTTCTCAAGAGCTGCATATTGTTAATACTACCGCTAATAGTGGTTGGATGGTCGAGAGCGGTTCGCTGATTGGTATGACAGCCGATGATCTTGAGGAACACGGCGCTGAGACAGGTCTGGTGCTTGAGTATGCTAGAGGTACTAACGCCCCTCAAAAAATTACGCCAAACAGTATTCCTACAGGTCTTGACCGTATTGCTGCAAAAGCGGCGGCAAACATTCAGTCTATATCCGGCATCAATGACTCTATGCTGGGCACAGATAGTGCTGAAGTATCTGGTATTGCTATTCAAGCAAAACAGAATCGTGGCGCAATAATGATCCAAGTGCCTTTGGATAATCTACGCAAAGCGAGGCACTACTTAGCAGAAACAATCCTTAACCTTATACAGTCTTTCTATACGGAACAGCGAGTTATTCAAGTGACTAATGAAGCTGACCCATTAAAACCTCGTGAACAGATGGTGATTAACGAAGAAACACCTGAAGGGGAGATCATCAATAACCTCACGCTAGGTGAATACGATGTCATCGTAGCCACTGCACCCGCTAGAGACAGCTTCGACGAGGCTCAGTTTGCGGAAGCTATTAACTTGCGGCAAGTAGGTGTAGCTATTCCTGATGATGCCATCATCGAGTACAGCCACTTGGCCCGTAAAGGCGAACTTGCTAAACGCATACGCACCGTAATGGGTATAGAACCCCCAACTCCAGAGCAAGCTCAAGCGATGGCGCAGCAGCAGGAAATTCAGATGATGCAGATCCAACTAGAAATAGCTCAACTGGAAGCAGAAGTGAAGAAGACTCAATCTGAAACTGCTCTGAACATGGCTAAGACGCAAGGCGTAGCAGATACAGATCCGCAAATACGGGTTGCAGAGTTAGAAGCGAAGATTCAGATAAACCAAGATCAGCTAGACCTTCGACGAGAGCTAGCCGCAGCAACTAATGAGGTTAGAGAAAGTCAGTCTCAGACTTCTGCAGCAACCAAATTAGCCACCACAGCATTTCAAAACACTAACAGGAGTTCTTAATGAGTAACCAAGAAGACACATCAGTTGAAGACAATCCGATTGAGTTCGTGGTTATGCCAGGAGCGGATGCCCCCGAAGATTATGATTCACCTCAACTCGATTTGAGTTTCGAGGAAGTAGTTGCTGAGATTCTTGATGACGAAAGTGAGGACGAGACTATTGAGGAAGCTTCAGATAAGGAAGACTCGGTTGAGGAAGACCCAGATGATGAAGGTCCAGATGATGAGCCAGAAGAGGGGGGAGTTGACGAGGAAGAACCTCTTGAAGAGGCCGCTGAGTTAGAAGAACCCGTTGTTGAAGAGAAGCCTGCTAAGAAGACAATGGTTCCAAAAGCTCGTCTGGATGAAGTACTAGCTAAACAGAAAGCCTTACAAAAGCAGTTAGACGAGGTAAATGCTGCGAATGCAAAATCTGAAGAAGCACCAGAAGAGTACGATTTTGATACAAAAGAAGTTGAATACCAGAACATGGTATTGGATGGGGAGACTGACAAGGCAGTCGCATTACGTCGCGAGATCAGGAAAGCAGAGCGAACCCAGCTCGAATTCGAAATGCGGCAAGAAATGACAAAAACCGTTTCTCAAGATCGACAGGTTAATGCCCTCCAGCAAGCGGCTAGTGCAATGGAAGAATCATATCCCGTGTTTGACCAAAACGCGGAGGAGTTCAACGAAGATTACACTAATGAAGTTGTTGAATTAAGAGATGCTTTTATTGTTCAAGGTTTTGAGGCTGTAGATGCGCTGTCTAAAGCAGTTAACTTCGTTGTGAAAGACCACGATTTAGATTCCCAGTCAGTAGAACCACCAAGTCTGGCGGGCAAAGCAAAGTCTGTAGACGAAGTCGCAAAGAAACGGGCACAGGTTAAGAAGAAGCTACGAGCTGCAGAAGCACAGCCCCCTGAGTTGCCAGGGGAAAGCTCTTCTCAACATGGCGAGAAAGGTATTGATTTAGCAACGCTTACAGAAGAAGAGTTTGCAGCTCTGCCAGAAGCTACATTAAAGCGTCTTAGAGGTGACATCATATAATGGCGACTAACAAAGACCCTCGTCTGGCACGGGCGGGGGTAAGTGGGTTTAACAAACCTAAGCGAACGCCTAGCCATCCAAAAAAGTCGCACATTGTCGTGGCGAAGGAAGGTGACAAGATCAAGACCATACGATTTGGTGAACAAGGAGCCTCTACCGCTGGTAAGCCCAAGGCTGGAGAGTCTGCCAAAATGGTAGCCAAACGTAAAAGCTTTAAAGCCCGTCACGGAAAGAACATTGCAAAAGGGAAAATGTCAGCGGCCTACTGGGCAGACAAGGCTAAGTGGTAGCACATTAATCCCACACTCAATGTTCGGTAACGAAAGTTGTTGCTTTAAGATAATACCCACGCTAATATTCTACATACGTCCGTCTCTACGATATGAGATCGCCCCGTAGGCGTAAAAAACGTACCTCGCCTGCACTAGGCGTAAAACCTGTCGAGGTCGCCCCTCGCTAATCAGCGCTAGTTCGTCGTCCCACGATACGGGAACAACGGATTAGCCGCTCCAAAAGTCGGCTGATGACGCAGCGTGTGCTGCATAAAATTTGCTTATTATTGGAGGCCATCATGGCTTTAACCAACTTCGGTACGCTTTCGGGCGACCAACTCCAAATGTGGAGTCGCGACTTCTGGAAAGTAGCTCGCAATCAATCTTTTATTAATCAATTTGCTGGAACTGGCTCAAACGCTATGGTTCAGCGAGTCACAGAACTTACCAAAAACCAGAAAGGCACCAAAGCTAACATCACGTTGCTTGCTGATATGACCGGCGACGGCATCACTGGTGATTTCACGTTGGAAGGAAATGAAGAAGCCCTCCGCGCGTATGACATCACCATTGAGCTAGACCAGTTGAGATTCGCAAATAGAATCGCAGGCCGAATGGCTGATCAGAAGACAGTTGTTAATTTCAGAGAGCAGTCTCGTGACGCACTTGCTTACGCAATGGCTGACCGTTGTGACCAGCTTGCGTTCTTGACTCTGTCAGGCGTTGCTTACACCAACAAAAACAACGGTGCATTGCGTACTGTAGTTGGTGGAGCTGTTAACGGGCAAGAGCTTGTTGACCTCGCATACGCTTCTGATGTGTCAGCTCCTACAGGTGATCGTCACCGTCGTTGGGATGCAACTGATGGACTTGTGGCTGGCGCTACTAACGCAGTAGCAGCCGTCGATAAGATCAGCTACGAGACAATTGTTAACCTGAAAGCTTACGCTAAAGATAACTACATTCGTGGTATTCGTGGTGCTGGTAACCAAGAAACATTCCACATGTTTGTTACTCCGCAGCAGATGGCTGACCTCAAGCTTGATACAAGCTTCTTGGCTAACGTGCGTAATGCTGGAGTTCGAGGCACAGGTAACAGCTTGTTCTCTGGTTCAGCTAGCTTGATGGTTGATGGCGTCATGATCCATGAGTTCCGACATGTGTTCAACACATCTGGTGCTACATCTGGTGCTTCTGGTAACGCTGGTGCAGCTGGCTACAAATGGGGCGCTGGTGCCAACATTGACGGAGCGCGTGCTCTGTTCTGTGGCGCACAGGCTCTGGCTCTGGCTGACATTGGACTGCCTGAAATGGTCGAAGACACTTTCGACTACGGCAACCAGTCTGGTATCAGCGTAGGCAAGATCTTCGGTATGCGAAAGCCTAAGTACAACTCTGATATCTCAGGGTCTGTACAGGACTTCGGCGTGATCTGTCTCGATACAGCGCAATAGTAGTAAGTAGTACTCCCTCCCCCTCTTCGGAGGGGGGTTTTTTTCCCACAGGAATTAATCATGAAGATTGTTAGTAGCGAGTCATTACGAGTGACCACCCTTAGTGGAGCAGCGATTGTTTTTGAAGCAGGTGTTGAAACAGAAATCTCATCAGAAGTGGGTTTAGTTGCCCTTCAGATGGGTGCCAAAGAAGTTAAAGAAGGCAAAACGGAAAGTGAGCCTGAAGTAGTTGTAGAAACTACTGATGAACCTAGTGATGACTTAGTCCAAGTCTTAGAAAAGATGATGGACGAGGGTGATCCAGATAATTTTAAAGCTGACGGAACTCCAAAAGCCGCAGCTGTAAACAAAGCAATGGGTAAAACAGTTGACTCAGACGCGCGTGATGCAGCGTGGGAATCAGTTCTTAACTCGTAGGTAGAGCATGACAGTTACTGTTCAGAGTGTAATAGATCGAGTACAAACCGTACTTCAAGATACAACAGGCGTTCGATGGCCGGTAGTAGCTGAGTTAGTACTATGGGTTAACGATGCACAGCGCGAGATAGCGTTAGTCAAGCCAGACGCTACGGCTACAAACACGACAATCACTTTAGTTGCAGGCACTAAGCAGTCAATACCAGCGACGGGTAATCGCTTGTTAAACGTTGTCCGCAATATGTCAGCTGCAAGTAGCGGCACGGGCAAGCGCTCAGTCAGATTAGTAGATCGGTCTGTTTTAGACGCGCAAACGCCTGATTGGCATGACCCTGCTGTTACAGGCGGGGCCACTCATGCTGCCGTAGTAAAGCATTACGTCTACGATGAAATGAACCCTAGAAACTTTTATGTTTACCCTGGCGCTTCAGGTAATGCATACCTAGAGATTGTCTACTCTGCTAATCCCGTACCGGTTGCTCAAAATGGAAATCTTGGCGTACCTGATATTTTTGCTAACTCAGTTATGAACTATGTTTTGTATATGGCCTACATGAAAGACGCTGAATTTGCTGGCAATCAAGCGAGAGCTTCCAGCCATTTTCAATTGTTTTTGACGGCTATTACAGGCAAAGCTCAAATTGACACGATACTTAATCCTAATGCCGCAAGCGGCGTGAAAATGGCGGTGTAAAATGACAGTTGCTTACGAAAGTCTTCTGCCAGAGATTTTACCCGTAGTAGCAGGTTGCACTGACACTCTTGTAGAAGGAACAATTAGGGCAGCGGCCATTGAGTTCTGTGAGAGGACAGGTGCGTATCAAGTTGAAATAGATCCGCTGACAACAGTATCGGGAATCTACGAATACGATCTAGAACCCCCAACGGGGACAGTTGTACATAAGATTGTAAGTGCTGTTTTTAAGGGCGATGACCTCGAACCTGTGTCTTCAATTGTGCTCGAACAGCGGCTACCAAACTGGCGCAACGCTGCCCACTTCAGCGCACCTCAATACTACATTCAACAAAGCGCAAGCCTGTTTTGGCTTGTTCCAGTTCCAAACGAGCTATCGGTTAACAGCACTATTTTGCGCGTGCAACTGAAGCCTACCCAGTCGTCCACAACGTGTGACGAGAAAATAATGGACGAGTACCGTGACACGATTGTAAACGGGGCTTTGTTTAGATTACTTAGAATGCCAGGAAAAGACTGGTCCGACTTACAAGGCGCGCAGCTGTACAGCAACTTATTCGAATCAGTTGTTATAAGTGCTGAGCGCAGAGCTAGGCACGCTGATGAAGGCGTAGCCAGAAGAGTTGTTTATAGAGGAGCAGGTAGATTTGGGTCAGGAAGACGTAATCGATATGGCAGAGAAAGGGGGTGATCCTATCTACGCTTCAATCCGCGACTACTGGGATTGGGCAAAAACAGGTCTGGAAGAGATTATCTCAGATAACCCCTCCCTGACATTCAAGCCTGAAGATGTGTATGCAAGTTGTGTTAACAACCAAGCGCATTTTTGGAAGGCTCCAGAAGGTTTTGTCGTTACTAGTACAGAGGTAGATGAGTTTACACAGGATAAGACATTTTTTATCTGGCTCGCATGGGCCAAAGAGCGCGGTCAAAGCTGCGTCATCAAGTATTACCCGTTTTTCGAGCAGGTAGCAAAAGACGCAGGTTACAAAAATATAGAAGTGAGGACAGCAGTAAGCGCGCTAGAACCTTATTTAGTTAGCGAAGGTTGGATAAAAGAAACCGTTATTTATAAGAGAGAAATATAATGGGCAGCAGTCCGAAAAAATCAGAGTACAAAGCTACTCCCGCAGAAAAAGCATCTGCTGCTGTGGCTATGGCTGAACATAAATACTTTAAAGAAAAGTATGACCCACTTCTGCAAAAAGAACGCGATGCTTCAATGAATGATGATTCTGCGAGGGTATTAAAATCGCGTGCTAATGCAGACACGATGCAAACTCTTGCAGGGAAAGCGAGCTATGACCGAGCTGCAACCGCCGCATCTGGTGGAGATGAAGCGCAAGCATATCAAGCGCAGTTAGGCCAAGCAGCCACAACGGGTCTAGATATTAAAAACAAGCGAAAACTAGCCGTCCTTGGAGCTGCAAGAGGTCAGCAATCCGATGCAAGTGGCTTCATGACATCAGCAGCGAATATGAGTGCATCGAGAGCACTTACAAAAGCTGCTGCTAAACAAACTGAGCGATCAGCAAAAACCGCGATGCTTGGGCAGATAGGCACAGCAGTGTTGAAGCAGGGTATAAAAAATAAATTGTCTAAGGGCAAAGAATTAGGCGCAGATAATGATACCGGAGAGATGCAGTACGAGAGAGGCAGTTTCTTTAAATCTGCTGGCTCTGGCGGGGGCATAGGCGCGCGGTTAAATCACACCGGCTACTTTAACACTAACCCATTCCCAGATTAAAAGAGGGTACTCATGAGTGTCGATGTCCCATTAACTCCAGAGCAAAAACAAGCAATCGCCGCTTCTTCTGGCGGTGGAACTGGACTGCCGGATGTAGCTAATCCTGACAAAGCGTTTGCGGATATTACCCGTAACGAATACCTGGATTACGTTAAAAACTATCGGGGGTTTGAAGAAGGTGTATTAGACACCGCACAAAGCGATACGTCTCTTATTGATGATGCAAAAGAGAATGCCGCGAATGCTCAAGGTCTTATGTCAGGCGTAGCTAATCGTAATGCAAGTCGCTACGGGGTAAATCTTACACCTGCACAATTACAGGAGCAGGAGCGTGGTTTAACTCGTGCTAATTCTCTTGGCTATTCCCAAACGTTGAACGACGCGCGGATTAATCAGAAAAAAATAAATCAAGAAACTGTCGCTGACCTTATCAACATAGGCCAAGGCGTAAATCGTTCGTCCTTGGGTCAATTGCAGGGCGCAGCAAACAGTGCAACACAACGAAAAAACGCTTATGACTCAGCGAGAGCTGCATCTAAAGCACAAACATACAGCACAATCGGTGGGCTGGGAGCAGCAGCCATCTTTGCGCTGGCATTTTAGGTAGGAAGTTATGAGTTACTTAGAAGGCGGTCTTTTAGCGCTCAAAAGCGGGCAGCAAGCTTTTGGTAATCAATATGATATGAATCGTCAGCGCGAAGGCTTGAAAATTGCCCGTGAGCAGCAGGACATAGCTAACGAAGAAGCTGCGGTTGTACAGAGGAAAGATGCTGCTCGCCAAAACATAGGGGCTATAAACGCTCACTTTGGTAAACAAGGGAAAAAGTGGAACAAGACCGATGCAGGCAGGTTATTGGAAGAACGGCCTGCCTTAATAAATGGGATGTTGAACGATGCCGCCAGTCAAAAGTATAGAGAGTTTGTAAACGAGGATAACCTTAGAGTTGGCGCTGAAGTAGTAGAAGTAAGAAAAAACGAAGACGGCTCTTATACCCCGATGGTAAGGCGTAATGACACAGGAGCAGTAGTTCCTATGACTGAGGGGCGAAGTTCGGAAAACACGCCCATTGTAAAATTAGGTGCCGATCAATTTAATAACGTAATTAATGCTCGCTATCAGGCAGGAATCGTAGACGGGGGTCTAGAAAACACCGGCAGTTATTTAGCAAATGCGGAGTCATTAATAAACGTCACAATTAGAGAAAAAGCTCTAGAGTTAGCGGTACAACAAATACAAAACGTAGATGAGCTGTCTCAGTTTTATGGGGTAATTAACGACATAGATGTAGACGAGGACGGAGCAACTGAAGCACTTGCAGACATTCTTAAATCTGTCGGTGGTGATCCTGAAGCGTTGCAAGCAGCAGGCGAAGCAAAGCAAGCAGAAGAGTTTGCAGCACAGCAAGAAGCAGCAGGAGAAAAGCCAGGTGCAAAAACCCCGTTAGGGAGAAGACTAAGCGGTGAAGGTACAAAACAGAGACAAGGCCCATTAGGTAAGAATGAAAAAGAGCTAATGGCTCTATACGGGTTGGCTGACCGAAGCGACATGGCGATGGTTGAGACAATAAGAGATGCGCTGGCTAAAAACGGGGTAGAGTGGAAGGGTCAAATTACAGGTTTAGTCAGAGAGCAGGATGAAGAGTCTTACGAGGCTAATAGTGAAGCAGAAGCTTTCTACAACGATAAGAAAGGCATGGGAGCCATAGCTAAAGCACTAAACCGAAGCCCCGAATTATTAGAAGAGTTTAACTCTATTGGTCCCGCAGCGTTTCTTAAAAAATATCAAACTACTGAAGAAGTTGAAAAATTAGGTGGAACCGAAACCGTCAAGACCGTTGCTTTCCCAGATCTAGATCAAAGCAATATGGGGATGATGAAAGAACCGCTTTTACCTCCAGCCCCTTTCGAGTTATCAGCAGAGAATATTAAATCCGCTATTACGAATCGAACCTCTGAACCGTCCAAGGAGCAGAAGACTGCGATTACTACGTTCTTAAAAAGCAAAGGGATCGACAACGATGCCAAACTTAAAGAAGCGATAGCCAACAAAGAGATAAACCGCGAAGAAGGCTTGATGCTTGCGTGGGTTTTGGGTGGAACGGCTGAAGGGGATACGAATATAAAAGCTAGTATTGCTCAAAATATTACTAATCTACTAGATCGTGGTGACCAAGATGTAGGCACGCTTGAACTAGCACAGTTAGATTCAGCTGTTGCACAAGGTCAGGCAGCAGGCGTGACAGCGCAAGCGAAGTATAACGAAGTAATACAAAAGGCAAGAGAATTTGATCTGGGTCGCACCGACACGATGATCGAAAACGGGCAAGCAGTTTTAGACAAGGTATACACCCGCCTTGGGTTAATGGACGACGAAGGTAACCTTACTGATGAGGAATTTGACGGGGATGAAGACGACGCATTGTTTATAGCGCGCACAATTAATGGGTTTATACCCACGTTAAAACAAGCAGGAGGGCCGATTTCTGCACAGGCCGGAATGCAGCTTTTAAATCCGATGCTCAGTTTGTACCTCCAATCTATGGCAAACGCAGACAAGGCAAGTGTGTTTGACGGTGAAACCTATAAAGATTACTTCCGGTATAACCCAGACGGTACAACTGACTTTGACTTAGGAAACGTGCGCGTTGGGAAAGTTAAAGATGGTGAGCCAGTAAGCATAGCTTATGTGGATGAAAGGGGAGTAAGAAGCCAATCCGTAAAAATCCAAGCTATTCTAGACGATGCGCCTGCAGTAGGCAGACTATTACTTGTTGCAGCAAAAGCTAACGCCGAAGCAGCAGGTAAAGGAAGCTAAGTGCAGAATTATTCAGCTTCCCTTAAAGATGCTTTGCTTTTTAGGGAGTCATCTAACGATTATAGTAAAGTTAATGACTTAGGCTATTCAGGTGGCTACCAGTTTGGCGCGCAAGCTCTAGAGACAATAGGGTATTTAAAAAAAGGTACTTCAGGCGCAGGCAACAAAGCATTAGACGACCCTGCCAACTGGACAGGAAAAGGCGGCGTTACAAGCAAAGCTGAATTTTTAGCTAATCAACAAGTACAAGATACAGCCTTCCAAGAAAACACCGATTTTAATTTAAAGGTGCTAAGAAATAGGGGCGTAGTTACTGACGATACTTCTCCGCAAGATATTCTTGGGTATTTAGCAGCATCTCACGTAATAGGTGCAACTCAAGCATCAACGGATTTATCAGCTACTGATGCTAATGGTACTTCTGGACAAGACTACTTTGACTTAGGGGCCGCAACATTCTCTGGAGCGGGTGGAGCGGGTGGTCTTAGTTTAGCTAAGGCGGGAGGCTCCGACAACATAAGTGCATTCTTATCTAGTGTAGACGCGCTTCCACAAAAACCAACGCCCGCCGCGCTGCCTTCTGAACAAGACGCTGTGCAAGGTTTTTTTCGAAGTACAGACACTGCTGTCTCAAACGCTGCTTATAGTATGGGAGGTAGAGATGCAGCTGTAGGTGCTGAAGCGTATGCGATGGGGACAGGTGGCCCTATCACCGGAGAGATGGTTGCTGCTGGAGCAATACCCCGCGTTGAAGTCCTCCCGCCATATGACTTGGTTGAAACCTTTACGCGAAGCGTTACCGCAGGCACAGAAAGACTCTCTGCTGATCTAAACTATTTTGGAGCAGCAATAGACTCGCTGCAAGGTGATACGCAAGGTGTAAAAGACTCAATAGAAAATGCCCGCATCCAAGAAGAATTCGCAGCTATTCCCATGAAAGGCATTCAGAAGTTTGGTGAGTTCTGGGATGAACCTACAATTGGGGGCTTTTTCGAGCAAGTTGCTTCCGGTACAGGCCAGCTCGTACCTAGCGTGGCTAGCACGATTGCGGGTGCAGGCATTGGTTCTATTGCCGTAAATGCTGGTCGAATAGCACTAACACAAGGCGTAAAAACGACTGCAAAAAATCTAATAAAAGACAGCCTAGAGGCAGTAGCTAAAGGAACTGCAACAGCGGAACAAAGAGCAATTGCACAGGGGGCTTATGAAGCTGCCCGCGAAGCTCGAATGGTAGCACTTAAAGGTGGCGCTTTAGGCGGTGCATACGCCTCAGAATTTAGTCAACTAGCAGGATCAAATGTTAATGAGGCGCTAAGGTCAGGTCGCGAGCTTACGCCTGACCAAGCTATTCGCGCAATGCTAGTCGCTATCCCTCAAGCAGCGGTTGGCGTTTTTGGCGAAGCAGGGATGGTTGCTTTACTAGCACGGCAGGCATTGTCTAAGTCACCAGGACCAAACTCAGTATTGGGCCGTATGGCTTCCGCTTTTGCAATAGGGTTTGGACGATCCGGTGCAATAGAAGGTACGACAGAACTTATCCAAGAAGAAATGTCTGTCCGTAACCGTATGTCTATGGATGACACTTTCACTGAAGCAGACGCTAATTTACGAAGATTAAATGCGGGCTTTGTCGGCTTTTTTGGTGGCGGCAATATTGGTGGTGTTGGCTCTTTAGGTATTCAAGCGGTTAAAGAAAGCCCTACGCTGATTCAGAAAACAACTGAGATGGCGGATACCATTAAAGGGTATATGAGCCAAGCGGAATCTGATGGAGAGATTGCGGGAGCGGCCCCAAATCAAACAAATGTAGAGTCAGAGCAGGATATTAATGCTCAGTTGGGCGCATTGACCGACAGCACTAGTTCTAAGGAAGCAGTTTGGATTAGCGGCACAGAACCAGCCTCGCGTTTTAACATTAATACTAAAAACACAATTAAGAAAATAAGAATCGCTGCAAAAGACGGGAGTTTTGTTGATGCCTATGCAGCTTTTGTAGATGGGCGCGGGACGATTGTATCTACAGATGCAGACATCGTAGATGCAGTAATAAAAGGTCAAGCAACAGATGCGGTGCTTGCAGCAGCTTTAGGGTACAGCAGCGTAAAGACCCCAGCGGATTCACAAGTTGTTCGAGTATTTGATAAGGACGGCGGTATTGTTTCTGAGGAAACCACAACTCCAGAAGGTCTTTTTGAAGCCCAAATGGCCGGTAGTAGCTTAATGCCCGAAGGCGGTCGCCAAGAAACACTACCGCTTGACGAAGCTCTGGCTGATAGGGCAAGGCGCGCCGGACCAGAAATACAGTTCTATGGTGATGATAACGAGGGTAGTAGCGAAGAAGTCGGAAATGGAGAGTTTGAAAGTAACACAAGAACTCATACGTTTAGAAAAGACGGAGAGGAAAAGTCTTCTTATCAACCAGTAGAAGGTAAGAATGATTTTGAAGGTATTAATGAAGCGCGTTCAGCTTACGCAAAAATGGTTCTGGATACTCTAGGAGAGGAAGTTAACTGGTCTAATCCTATCCTTGCAAGTATGTCAAAGACTACGCTTGAGACAGCAGTCAAGCTACAAGAAGCTAACCCTGATGAAGTAGTAACAATAGAAACAAACGAAGATTTAACTTTCCGTATAGATATACAGTCTACTCCTGAAACAGAAAAGATAAGGGTTAGAGATGGAAAAGGTAAGGAAGAGCTTCTTTCAATAGAAGACTTTATTAAAAGAACGATAAGTAAGGCTTCTTCAAGCCTACCTAAATTTAGAACGTTTACTATTACAACGCCTGAAGGGAAAACAATTACGATCAACCCTGTTGATCTCACAAATGCAGGCCGTCGAATATCAGAAGCACTTACGGGTACTTTTACAGCTGGAGGCCCAACTCAATCTTCTAGGGTTGGCCTGTTGACTATGCTGAGTGAATTGCAGTTGCGTGGCACGGAAGTTGACGGGGAGTTTAGGAATTATAAAGTCAGCGTAAAAGATGTACCCATTAACGACATATTAAGAAACCTTGAAAACCCCCGTAACACTTTAGACAAGAGCATAGCTAATATCGTTGTAGGTTTTGGCGAAGGTGGTAAGCCTTTATCATTAGGCTTTCTGCTAAAACCTTATGTGCCAGGACCAATTAAAGAATCAAAACTGGCAGAAGTAGAAAATGAAGATGGCACTACTAGCTTGGTTCCTGAAGACCTTGCGCGAGAAGAGGGGCGAGAAAACGCAGACGTACTAAACCCCGATGAGATCGCAGCAAACAATTTAAAAACAACTGATGGCATCCCACTTACAAGCCTTGATAGAGAGGGCGGGAACGACCAAAGACAGCTTACGGGTCGTGGTAGCGCTGTTCAGACAGGCCCAGCGGTAACTGATCATACTCGCCTTGATCTACCTTCAAGTGTTACGTTTCCGTTTGGTGAAGTTAACGAGATGGTATCTACCATCGTTCGACGAACTGCAAGGCTTCTAAAATTTAAAAACCCAATTGCATTAGTCAGCATGAAAGGTTTTCTAACTAAAACTCGTGCCAACCTTAAAGGCTATATAGCTAAACCAACGTCTCGTGAAGGACGCATAGCTATCAAAGTTCTAATGGGGGATAAAAATACAAAGCCCTTAGACTTATCTAACATAAAAAAAGTAGGTGATTTTTACATTCAACTGTACAAAGACGGGTTAATAAAAAAGCCGTTGCTAGCAGAATTTGAAAGTATAACTCTTGCTGAAGATTCAGGCTGGTCAGTTGGGTCGAGTATTGTAGCGCGCGCCGGTTATGAAGCTGTACTAGCGTTTACTCCATCAACGTTTTTAGCAAAAGACTTATCGCAGAAAATGCTTTCAAAGCAGAAGCAGGCTGGCTTCCACGTTAAGTATAACGGCGGCACGATTATTATGGTAAACGACACCATGATAAGAAATGAGGCAGCGCTAAGTATAGTCGTAGGGCATGAATTAGGGCACGCTTTATTTAAAGAAGAAATAGACGGGCTTATAGCAAACAAGCCGTTGTATAGGAGGCTAACAGCGGCGTTTGAAAAAGACATGTCAGCGGCGCGGGCGGAAGGCAAACCCGTAGCACACTGGGAAAACGTTGGGTTTGAAGAATGGTACGCAGATCAAATTGCCGCTTTGGTAAGGAGAGACGCTACCAATGCATATGCAATAGGCCCGAAAAATATTGTTGAAAGCCACTTTGTAAGAGTAGTAAAGCGGTTTAGAAAGCTATACGACCAGCTTAAAAGAAGTCCGAATAAATTAGCAAAAAGTATAGTTCAACGAACTAAGCGCCTAGACCCAACGTTCCTTGAATATATACATGGCGTTACTAAGGCCAGAAGGAATAATAAAGAGGTAGTCACTGCACCAATTTATAACGAAGCAGGCGAGGTAATTGGTTATGGCTCTGCGTTTAACTCGATCCGCGCAGATGGAACCTCAGAAACAACCGAAGGCGCGATTACACACCCCGAACCGACCGAAGCTCCGCACGAACAGAAAGCAGTAGTAACAGCGATAAGAGAAGCTACTGATACCGCAGGCCACACTGTCATCACGCCTGACGGTAGAGCAGTTCCATTGACCAAAGCATCACTTGTAGCAATGGTTAAAAAATGGAGCGAGGGGTTTTCAGACAGAAATCCTAATGCTTTAAAGATAACTGGCTTGTTGCTAACAGCGGATTCAACTTTGCGTTGGGCTGCTGGTGATGTTATTGCAGATATGTTCTATATCCGATCAAACCAGAAAGCTGGCTTTGGTTTTGTTCAGGCCCGACAACGCGCGAGAGATAAGTGGAGAGGAGGCTTATTTAATATTCTTGGCCGTAACTGGACAACGCCAGAAGTGCAGATTGCACTAAGTCAGGCCCAAAGCAGTATCCCTACTGAGAAATTAAAAGGTAAATCAAGAGCGCTGCGAAAGTATCTTGAAAAAATGCACAACGAATATGTGGAGCCTTCAAATTCAAAGATAGGATTTCGGAAGAATTACTTCCCCGTGCTTTTAGACCTGATGCAAATAGAAGCAGCTCAAGATCAGTTTGTTGATCTAGTGATGAAATATAACCCAGACGCGAAAAGAGCTGACATTGAAGAAACAGTTAAGGGCTTAGCTAGATTGCAGACGGCAATGGAAGCCGACAGTAAGACTTCTAGTCTAGAGATTTTTGACCCTGTTGCTTCCGCTGAAGCAAAGCAAGAGCTTACTAAAAATATTCCACCTGATGAGTTAGTTGCAGACGGTTTTGTGCAAGCTCCTGAAGTTGCGTTAATTAGCTATATAGACAACATGACAAAGCGCGTTGAGTGGAATACTCATACAAAAGACGCGAGTGGCAAGAGCCTTTTATACGCAGAGTTGGAAAAGCTTTCCCCAATCCAAAGGGAAACAGCAGACGCGGTCTTAAATGCGTACTTAGGGAACACGACTCAGCTATCACCTTTTTGGCGAAAAGCTAATAGTTATGTGCAAGCAATAAACTTAGTTACGTTACTCCCGTTTGCGGTGTTTGCGTCGATACCAGATTTTGCTGGGGCCATCGTTCAGACAAAAGAATTTAGCGGCTTCGGGATGGCGTTAAAAGAGATTGTTAGTCAGACGAAAGACAGGCAAGCAGCTGCTCGCCTTGCTGCTGATATTGGCGTAGTTATGCCAGAAGCAGCAGCTAATGCTTTTATGTCTCAATTAGACAGCGACATGCTTGATCCAAAAGTCCGTATGGCAACAGATAAATTCTTTAAGTACACAGGACTTACTGGGCTTACGACTATATCAAGAGAATTTGCTGCGGGGATGAGTAAGCGGTTCTTAATCGAGCACGCGAATTATCCAAACTCTCGATCAGAGCGTTATCTTAAACAGTTAGGCGTAACTGCAGAGCAAGTAAAACAGTGGCAAGAAGGTGATTTTGTATTCGAAGGTGACACAGGTGCGGTAGTCAAAGAAGCGATGGCACGCTTTGTTGAAAGCTCTATCCTTCGGCCAAATGCAGCAGAACGTCCAATCTGGGCAAATGATTCACGGTTTGCATTGATCTGGCAATTAAAGTCTTTTATTTACGCTTTCAACAAAGTAATTCTTCAAGGGATAGAGCGGGAGTTTATGGCTAGGGTCATGGCTGGAGAGAACATGGTTGCTGCTTTAGCCCCTCTCCTTATTTTGACGGCGGCTGCATTTATGCCGTTAGCGGCACTAGGTCTTGAACTTAGAGAATACGCAAAGGTTGGCTTGTCTTACGCAATCCCAGGTATCGACGGCAGCTTTAAGTATCTTAGATCAGACAAGATGGACTATGGCACCTATCTTAAAGAGCTATTTGGAAGAGCTGGCTTAGATGGGCCAATAGGCTTTTTAACAATGGCTCAAAGGTCAGGTACTTATGGTGGCTCTGCATTGGCAACACTAGCTGGGCCAACAGCGGAGATGGTAGAGAAAGCTATAAGAATAGGGCCGTTTGACGCTGGGGTAAGACGCTTAGATTCACCCCCTGAAATAACAGGCGCAGTGCTAGGTGCAACAGCATTTGCAAGGGCCGTGTTATGAGCGACAACGATATAGGCCGCAGGTTTGACCGTCTCGAAGACAAGATTGACCGCCTGACCGAAGTACTTACTTCTATCGCTGTTGTAGAAGAGCAGATCAATGGGCAAAACGCTCGACTCAAAAGGCACGAATTCCGTCTTGATGAGAATGAAAAAAAAATTGAGGAGGTTTCGGAAACACTCGCGACTAACTCACAAGTGATAAAAGTCGGGCAAGCGATTGTCGCGTCAATCTGGGCCGCAATGTTGGGCACTGTTTTGTATTTTTTTGGGGATTCCTGATGTTTAAGTATTTCAAGTTAGATGAGTTTGATTGTCAGGAGACTGGCGATAACGAGATTTCAGAAGATTTTGTCCACGAACTAGACAAGTTACGTGAAGCTTGTGGTTTTTCATTTCGAATCACCTCTGGCTATCGGTCAAAAGAACACAGTATTGAAAAACGGAAAACATCTCCAGGCACTCATGCTCAAGGAATTGCTGCTGACATAGCAGTAAGCGGCGGTGCTCAGAGAATGCTATTAGTTCAAAAAGCCTTAGAGCTTGGGTTTACGGGGGTTGGTGTAGCAAAGACCTTTATTCACGTTGATATAAGAGAAACAACTCCCGTACTTTGGTGCTATTAAAGGCTGGATAAATAATATCTGGACTAATATAATTGATTAATCTATAGGTAGACGAAATGGCGTATTCAGATACTCTGAACTTAGTCACGGGCGACACTTTGCCTGAACTGACTTTTACATTAAAGAACAGCCACACAGCTGCTTCGGGGATGACGCTCGACCCAAATAATAGTGCTACATGGGCACCCATAAACGTTACGGGAGGCTCAGTTAAATTCCGATTGCGGGAGCTGGGTAGCACGACTGTCAAGAGCACTTTGAGCTGCACGATCACTAATGCTGCCCAAGGCCAAGTAACCACTAACTTTCCTACTGGCACACTGGATACTGCTGGCACGTTTGAGGGTGAGATAGAGATCACTTTCGGTAGTGGCGGCATACAAACGGTTCACGATCTAGTCAAGCTAAAAGTCAGGAGTGATTTCGACTAATGGCAAAGAAGGCTGGCGTAACTTATGTAAACGTAAAGGCGGCTGTCGCGTACCAGTTTGCGCGCGGCAAGATTACGTGGACGGAGTTAAAAGCTGTAAGTCTGAGTCTTAATTATTATTCGCTGAACCAGTATTTAAATGACGCAGTTAGTTTTTCAGATAGCCCTGCGTTTACTTTTTCGAAAATTGCCGACCCAGACAGCCTTACGCTGAGCGATAGCCAGCAAATAAACTTACAGAAGCAGCTTAGCGAGGCGCTATCGATAAGCGATAACGTCGATATTGTACTTACGGTATTTAGGAATTTCTCAGACTCTACGGCTATTTCAGATGTCGCAGTACTTACTGTAGAGAAAGGTTTTACCGAAACGGTAACAGCGTCAGAGCTGTTAACAATGAATGTTTCGTTGGCTAAAGCAGACGCAATACCAATTACAGATGCATTTAGTTTCTTCGTAGATACACCGTATGCAGACACTGTAAGTGTCAACGACTCATTCGGAAGGACTGTTAGTTATGTTCGTTCTTTTACGGATGCATTTAGCTTAGATGATGCTGAAACGCATACAAACGGGGCTGTAGTAAACAAGACAAATGTCTTTGGGTTTACTGATGCAAACACTTTTGCTTTGCAGAAAAACGTCACTGACTCTGTTGCTTTATCTGAGTCTTTTAGTCACACGCTAGCACGACACAATCATTCTGTGCTGAATACATCAGCACTAAATACTTTTGTACTTAACTCTTAATGAGAGGAACACACCATGTTTGATTCATCTTTATTGTTAACAGGACACCTCTCTGTTGAGCTAAACGGAGAAGTCGTTCAAGAAATACCTAATTTAGTTGTTACCACTGGTAAAGGCTATGTAGCAAGTCGCATAAAAGATGCTACTGCGACAGCAATGAGCCATATGGCCGTTGGGACAGGGAACACTGCTGCCGCTGCTGGCGACACAGCCCTTGGGACAGAAGCAGCTCGCGTTGCATTAACCTCAACGACTGTATCTACAAATACAGTAACTTATGTCGCCACTTTTCCGGCAGGCACGGGCACCGCATCTCTTACAGAAGCAGGGATCTTAAACGGGAGTAGCGGTGGCACACTTTTGTGCAGAACTGTTTTTGCCACCGTTTCAAAAGGCTCTTCGGACGTAATGACTATAACTTGGGTAATCACGGCTAGCTAAGGGGTTAGTAATGGGCATTAAGTTCGCCAACAATTTTCAGACTACGATTAGTGGCGCTATTAATAGTAGCGTCACGACAATCCCAATTACTAGCGCCACAGGTTTCCCAACGTTAGGTGCTACTGACTATGCGTTCTGCACCTTGCAGAAGGAGGGACCAGTCGTTATGGAAATTGTGAAAGTTACTGCAATTTCTGGGACGAACTTAACTGTTGTTCGCGGGCAAGACGGAACGTCAGCAACTTCATTTGCATCCGGTGATGCGTTCGAGCTTAGAGTTACAGCGGGCGGGGTAAACGAAGTTGTTGCTACAGCCGCCAGTGCAGCTTCTGTTGATACAGCGACCGCCTTAGCGATAGCTTTAGGCTGATAGGAAAATAAAATGGCTAACACCTTTAAAAACGCATTTGCAGCAAACGTAAATCACTCAGCTTATGTAGATCTTTACACTGCGCCGTCGTCAACAACGACTGTGATTCTGGGACTTGCGATTTGTAACAAACTGGGAAGCTCAGTTGATGTAACAGTGCAGTTGCAAGACACCTCTGCGTCCAACGCTGACTTCCAAGTTCTAGATACTGTAAGTGTTCCAGGTCGAACAACATTGGAAGTGCTGAGTGGTCAGAAATACATCATGGAAACAACAGATGTCTTGCGGGTCAAATCGGGAACAGCAACGTCCATCGATGTCAGTCTCGGAATTATGGAGATAACCTAATGGCGTTAACTAAATTAGCGTCAAGAGCGTTAAAAGCAGAGCTTGGCACAACATCTATAGCTGACGATGCAATTACAATTCCTAAATTGGCAGCAACCGGCACTGCTTCATCCACAAATTTTTTAAGAGGCGACAATTCTTGGGTAGAAGTTGGCGGTGCTTATAACGATTTTTTAATTAAAGACGCTGACTTTACTTGCGCGGCAAAGGATCAAATTGTCTGCAATCACGCAAGCACAGCTTTCACCATTACATTGCCAGCCTCGCCAACGGCAACTCAATCTGTAGTCATTGCTAACGCTGGAGCTGCACTAGTCACAATTGGGCGAAATGGATCAAACATAAACTCTGCCGCAGAAAATGGCACGTTACCCAAAGGCAATTCGGTACAGCTTGTGTACGTCAGCGCAGCTATTGGCTGGTTTGCAATCTAGGAGATAGACATGGCAGTTTTAGGATCATCAAGTACTAACCCGTCTTTAATGGCTCCTTTGTCATTTATCGTAAGCACTACTTATTCTCCACCCTACAAAATGAAAGCAGTTGTTCACGTTTTTGGTGGCGGGGGTTCTGGGGGTCTGGCCGTTATGCTTCCTAACGTAGAAACTAGAGCGGCTACGGGAGCAGGAGCCGGAGAACACAGTGCTTCAATAGTGGAGCTTGATCCTACTGTAACTTACACGATTTCGGTAGGCGCTGGAGGAGCAAGTCAAACAAGTGCCGGTGCTGTTGCTAATCAAGTTATAACAGGTTTAGCGGGAGGTACTTCTTCTTTTGCAGGATCAGGAATAACCACAATAACGGCAAATGGTGGTGGCGCTGGACAAGCGTTAGCTTTTGGCAGCCGTTTAAATGCGTACAGCGTTGCGGGTGGAATCGGAGGCACTGGTGGAGCAGGAAATCTGTTCACTTTGGCGGGAGGTGCTGGTGGAGCAATTACGAAACCTACTGGATCTGCAACCGTAAATAATGGTGCTGCGAGTGGCGGTGGAAGTACCAATTTAACTGGTACTGCTCATGCAGGAGGAGCAATAAACATGAACCACTCGGTATCAGCGGATAATAAAGACTATACGTCAGGTGGTGGTGGTACTAACGGCGCTGGAGGTGGGCAGTCAAATAATACAGGTACATACATGTATGTCTACGGCGGGAACCCTCTTGGGCCAGCCGTCGATACTACAGGAGGCGACGCGCCTTCAGCACATGAGATCGGAAACACTATCCATAACCATGACGGTGTTGGCAGTGTTGGAGCGCCTTTTGATTCGCTAATGGGAGTAAATGCGAAGATTAATTTGGGCAGTCAAAGAAGACAACCAGGAGCTGGCGGTAACTCAATTGGTTATGCCTTAGCCAGAAATAATCAAGCTTGGTATGGGACAGCGGCGACAGTATTTGGTGGTGGTGCGGGCTGGATAACCGTCAATATGCATGCCGGGTTTCAAGGTGATGTGGGATCAG
>ENA-OSJC01001244-OSJC01001244.1-marine-metagenome-genome-assembly--contig:-NODE-1244-length-21536-cov-6.781956_pt1 | contig 21536 bp, 18 predicted proteins | sample MGYA00237885_ERZ534234 | MGnify/ENA primary metagenome ERZ534234 (study PRJEB26413, sample SAMN06343907) | marine metagenome | isolation source: coastal waters | place: Atlantic Ocean: West Antarctic... | reverse complement strand
GAACTTGAAAGTAGCAGAAAATTATATGAAACTTTTCTTCAAAGAGTTAAAGAAACTAATGAAGCACAAAATCTTCAAGTATCAAAACTAAAGACAATTGAAAGCCCAAATTTACCATTAAACCATTTCTACCCAGAACCTAAAAAAAATTTTATTTTAGCATTTTTGTTATCTTTTCTTGGAATTTTTGGATTGCTGTACTTTAGAGAAATGAATTCCTCCGTTATAAAAAGTCCAGAAGCTATAGACTCATTAAATATTCCTCAACTAGGAGTTTTACCACGTGTTGAAAAACTTAAGAGAGGCTTTCATATTTTACAAATGTTTATTGAGGATGGTGCATCTAGTTTTGCAGAGGCTATCAGGTCTTCTAGGGCAATTATTGAGTCAAAATTTGAAAAAAATAAAAGCTATATGGTAACTTCGTCTAACCCTTCTGAAGGAAAAACAACTTATGCATTCAATCTTGCCTTATCTTTAGAAAAATCAAGTAAAGTATTATTCATTGAAGCCGACATAAGAAGACCTTCAGTCTTAAATGGATTTTATCAATTTGATAAAGAAATATTAGGTTTAGGTGAAATTATTTCTGGATCAGCACAACTCAATACAGTCATCTTTAAAGTACCAGGAACTGAGTTAGATATCATTACCTCAGGTGAAAAAAGATTTGATATGTCAGATATTGTTAACAAAGAGCAAATTAAAAAATTTTTAGACGTGTTAAAATTAGAATACGATTATGTAATTGTTGATTCGCCACCTGTTCAGCCAGTTTCAGATACATTAATATTAACACAAGCTTCAGATTACAACCTATTTGTTATCAGATCTGAAGAAACCAAAACCTCATCTTTTATGTCATCAATTAAAAAAATTCAAAATGTTGGTGCAAAAATTGATGGTATAATTATTAATGATTTAGATACATCAAAAGATAGTTACTACAGTTATTATTACAACTATACTGCAGACTATTATAATAAAGCATAAAAATGTTTAGGTTAGAAAAAGTTTTTCAAAATGATGATCAAGGTTATATTTATTTTGTTAATTTATTAAAGTCATTATCTATCCTATTAATAGTTTATATATTTTCAATTTTACAAAATAGATCTATTTATCAGCTATTTGATTTTAAAATATTTGTAAATTCAAATTATTTTACATATTCATTTATTCTTCCAATTATATTTTTTTTTATAATCACATTAGTAAAAAAAAATAAAATTTATAAAAAAAACTTCTTATCTTTTTTAAAAGAAGATGTCTTAAGCCTAGTCTTTTCTAACACTTTAATATTTACATTATATTTTGTATTTCAGATTAATTTTAATATAGACAGAAATTTTCTATATCTATTTATTATTTTATTGGGTTTTTTAATTATACTTAAATTATATTTTAATTTTGTTTATGAAAACTTAATTAAAAAAAATATAATCCAAAGAAATATTATGCTTGTTGGAAAATATGAGGAAATAAAAAAAATTTTAGCTGAAAATTTTGATAAAATAAATGTTTTTAAATGTTGTTTAATGGTCGACTTTAATTCTAATGATATTAGATTTATTAAAAGTGAACTTAAGTTACCAATATTTAATGATACTGATGATATCAGGTCAATTTTGGAATATCATGCTTTAGGACAAATTTGGATACTTAATGGTAAAGATATTGAGAAAAAAAAAGCATTTAGTAGAATTATGCAGTTTTCTGTCGATACACTTAATGTTGACTTAAAGAATGAATTAAATTTAAAAGGAGAGAATCTTCTAGGTAATAAATTTAATTTTCAATATTATGAAAAATCAAGATTTTATGGATTAAACTTATTCTTTAAAATTGTAGTAGATAAAATTTTTTCAATAATTTTTCTAATTTGTTTTGCACCAATTTTATTAATTTCATCTATCTTAATCTTTATAGAGGATGGAACTCCCATATTATTTACTCAAAATAGAACAGGATGGGATGGTAGAAGGTTTAGAATTTATAAACTTAGATCTCTAAAGAAGACTAATTTTGATAAAACAGAACAAGTTAGTATAAATGATAAAAGACTTTTAAAAGTAGGTTTATTTTTAAGACGATTTAGCATTGATGAATTACCACAATTTTTTAACGTACTCAAAGGAGATATGTCTATTGTGGGACCAAGACCTCACATGGTAGAACATGACATTTATTATTCTACTTTGTTTGAAAACTTTCTTAAAAGACACAAATGTAATCCAGGTTTAACAGGATGGGCTCAAGTAAATGGACTTAGAGGAGCAACACCAAAAGCAGAAATCATGGAAAGAAGAATGGAATTTGATCTATGGTATCTTAATAACTGGACATTATGGTTAGATTTTTACATAATTTTTAAAACTTTTTATGCTGTAATTAAATATAAGGGTGATTAAAATAATAAAGATTTATCTTACTTTCTTATGAAAAAAAAAATTGCAATTATAATACTTTCCTATAATTCGGATCATATTATTAAAAAAACAATTTTGGCTGCTAAAAAAATATCAAATAATATTATTATAGTTGACTCTTTTTCCAGAGATAAAACTCTAAAAATTGCAAAATCTTTTAATTGTAAAATTATTAAAAGAAAGTTTATTAACTATGCAAAGCAAAGAAATTTTATTATAAAAAAATACAACAATCTTAGTAATTGGCAATTACATATAGATGCTGATGAAATATTAACTGAAGAATTAATACAAAATATTAAATCTGTAATTAATTCTAATAAAAAAAATTCTGTTTATTTAATAAAAAGAAAAGTAATATTTATGAAAAAATTACTTAATTTTGGTGGGACGTCTAATTGGCATTTGAGATTATTTCCTTCAGGAACAACTAGTGTTGAAAATCTAAAATATGATCAACATTTTATATCAAATAAATCAAAGAAGTATTTATCAGGTCATATATTGGATCATGTAGCAAAAGATATAAGTAGTTGGATAGCTACGCATAATAAGTGGAGCTCATTGGATAGACAAATAATCAAAATTGTTAGTAAAAAAACTGTAAATCCAAATTTTTTTGGGAATAGTATCGAAAAAAAAAGATTTTATAAAAAAATTTATAATAATTTTCCATTTTCTTTGTTAAAACCAATAATACTTTTTTTATATAAATATATTTTTTTACTTGGATTTTTGGATGGTAGAATTGGTTTTTATTATTGTTTTTTAAACTCTTTGTGGTTTAGAACACTAGTAGAAATTAAAAAAATTGAGTCAAAGTAATTAAATCTTTTATTTAATTGTTAATTATCTTTAATCTTATAAAGTTGAACGTCTTATGAACAGTAAGAATATTCCTAATAAAGATTGGTGGAACAGCAATCCCATGACATATGAAGACTGGGACCTGTCAAAAGATATTCGTGCCTCATTAAATGCAGATAAATTTAAAAAGATAAATTTTGATTATATTTTTCATAACCCTTATTTAAAAAAATTTTTTAATAATTTAGAAAATTTTAATGAAAAAGAAACTGCTTTAGATATAGGCTGTGGTTGGGGAACATCAAGTGTAATATTGTCTAAAATATTTAAAAAAGTTGTTTCAATAGATATATCTGAAAAATCAATAGAGGCCGCATCTGAAAATATTAAATTGAATGGTAAAATAGAAAATATCTTTTTAAAAAGACTTGATGCAGAAATGTTAAATTATGAAAATTATTTTAATTTAGTTTATTCATGGGGCGTAATTCATCACTCTCATGATACTGAAACAATTTTAAAAAATATTTTTAAATCATTAAAAAAAAATGGAACATGTTTCGTAATGGTTTATAATAAAAATTCTATAAGATACTATCTTAAAGGTCTTTATTATCTTTTTTTCAAATTGAAAATTTTTAAAGGCTATAATTTAGATACAGTTCAAAAGTTATTTACCGATGGTTACTATCAAAGACACTTTACTCAAGATGAACTTAATAGAATATTATTACAAATTGGATTTAATAATATAAATTTTGAGATTGGTCATATGCAAAAATCCTATTTACCTTTTTTCCCAAAAAACTCATTTATCGATAATTTTTTAAAAAAAAACTTTGGATGGTTTTTGATAGCAGAATTTAAAAAATAAATTATGAAAAAAATTACAAGAAGAAATTTTTTACTAATTATTTCTGGAACTGTTATTGCAGTTTATTTTTTTAAAAAATCCTTTTTATCTGGAAAAAAAATTTTACTAGATAAGAATATTTTTTTTTCTAGCTATTGCTCCTTGATTGATAATAAAAAAAAATTTATTCAATATTTTGAATCAAAGAATTATAATAAGGATTTTTTAAATCAAACTATAGTAGGTCCTTATTATGTTAACTCAGATGAAGTTGTTAATTTAAAAAATAAAGATTTTTAAAAGTGATTTATAGGCCAAATGAATGGATTAACATTAAAGAAGATGCAAGAGTTCTAATTATAGGCTCTGGTGCTGCTGGCTTATCACTTGCATTAAAGTTAGAAAAGTTAAAAATTCCATCACTTATAATTGAAGGTGGTAATTCTGAATACAGTGATGAAAGCCAAGAAATTTATAATGGAGAAATTGTTAGTAAACATAATTTAGCATACGGCTTAAAAGATTCTAGAATGAGATATTTTGGTGGATCCACAAATTGTTGGGCTGGCTTATGTGGTGAATTTGATGAAGAAGATTTTTTAGAAAGAGATTGGATTAATTTATCTGGATGGCCAATATTTAAAAAAGATTTAGATCCGTACTATAATGAGGCTAGTAAATTTCTTAATATTGATAGAAAAAAAATAACCCACCCTAACAAATATGGAAAAGTTCCAAATCTAGAAGGGTTTCAAACAAGATCCTTATACAACACTTATATTGGATCATTTGGAATCTTATTTGATGATCATTTAAAAAAAAGTAAATTAATAACAATTTATCTTGCAGCTAATTGTACTAAAATAAATCAAAACACAATTAATTCAAATTTAATTGACTCTGTAAATATTAATTCATTTGATGGTGTCAGTAAGTTAATTAAAAGTAAAAATATAATTCTTTGCTGTGGTGGAATAGAGAACGCAAGATTGTTACTTAATACAAAAACTGAGAAAAGTCCTGCTATTGGAAATCATAGTGACCTATTGGGAAAATATTTTTCAGAACATCCTATTGCACCCTGTGCAACAGTAATTGGTCCAAATGGAAAAATATTCAATATGAAGCAGAATTGGCATCAAGCAGATAATGATGTCAAAGCTTATTATAAAATACCATTTGAAATTCAAAAAAAATTTAACATTTCTAATTCAGCAATTCATTTTTTTGAACAAGAAGATGAATTAACAAAAAGTGATTTATCTGCAATAAATTTATATAAATTTTTAAAAGACCATAAAAATTCAAGATTAAATAAAAATGATTTTCTCGAAATAATAAAAAATCCTATTGATGTTTTATCATCGTATAGACAAAGAAAAAAAAGATCCAAGATAAGAACTGCTGTTCGTTTTCAGCTCGAGCAGACTCCAAATGAGCAAAGTAAGATATATTTAGGTGATAAATTGGATAAATTTGGACAACGTAAAATAAAATTAGATTGGAAATTCAATAAAATAGAGAGAAGAACGGTAAATTTTCTTATGGCTTATACTGCGGATGTGCTTCAAAAAAATAAAATTGGTACATTAAAGATGGATAGTCAATTATATAATTTTAAAGAAACATTACCTCTTGATCTTAGAGGGGGACAGCACCATTGTGGCACAACAAGAATGGCAATATCTCAAAAGAATGGTGTGGTAGACAAAAATTTAAAAGTTTTTGGTATGAAAAACTTATTCGTATGTGGGAGTTCAGTTTATCCAACTAATAGTTGGGTAAACCCTACATTTACAATAATTGCACTTTCATTTAGACTTGCTGATAATATTTCAAATAAATTTAATAGTTAATGAATAAATCAACAATCAAAGATATCTATTATAAAAATTTAAACTAATTTATATAATTGTGGTATCGTAATGAATGGCTAGTTATAAAAGTAGGAAAAATTTAGAAAAAATTTTACGTAAGAGTCCAAATATTATTTCAAATTTTGTCATTGATCTTATTAACCCATTAAGAAAAAAAATTGTTAAAAATTATATTCATCCAAAGTGGATAACAATTTTTATAACAAATTATTGTAGTGCCAGATGTGGGCATTGTTTTTATTCTAAAGAATTAAACAATAAAGTAGAAGAACTTAATTTAGAAAATTTAAAAAAAATTTTCTTATCTTTGAAAAAACCTTTAAATACTCTTAGAGTAACTGGTGGTGAACCTTTTCTTAATAAAAGCCTAGAGGACTTCGTTATCTTTATTGATAAGCATAAGTTGAGTAAAAAAATAAGCATTACAAGTCATGGAATGATTCCCAAGATGGACTCTAGAGTTCTTAATATGCTCAATAAAATGACCTATAGTCATTTACATATAGGAATTTCTTTAGATGGATTAGAAGAAACACATAATGCTTTTAGAAAAATTAAAAATGGATTTTCCCTAGCTATAAAACATTTAACTGATTTCAAAAAATTTTTAGATTTAAATCAAAAATTTTCTTTTAGTACTACTACTTCACTAATCAGAAAAATTAGTGTAAAGAGTATTGAAAATAATACTCTTGAATTATTTGATTTATTAAAATATTTGAAAGAAGATGTTGGTGTTCAAAGTGTAGGTTTTGATCATGTTCGTTCAGTTGAAAATGATGTTTTTAATGTTCCTGAAAATATTATTTCTGACTTTGGTTTACCACCCAATGTGTCTTCAACGTCCAACCAAAAACATGTGCGTGAAGATGATGTTCAGTTAAGCCTCAATGAAATAAAATTAGTTAATTCTCAGCTAAAAGAAAGTGGATATTTATCCAATGATTACTTAACTATGCGACGCCTTGAAATAGAACAAGAGGTATTAGAAAAAAAAGATAAAGTTATAGATTGTTTGGCGGGATATGTAGATTGTGTTATCTACCCTTCGTTAGATGTTTCTGTTTGTGAATCAACGAATTCATTTGCAAATTTAAGGAAGTTTAATTTCAATTTACTAAAATTATTAAATTCTAATTTAGCTAAAGATAGAAGGGTGTTAACAAGTAAATGTGCTTGTACACATCCATGTCATTTATCAGATTCTATGGCTTATGACTCCAAGTTTTTAAAAAAATATTTTTCTGCAGATACACAAAATGACTAACAATGTACTAGTTTCAATTATAATTGTTAGTTTAAATAGAAAAAATGAATTACTTAAATGTATAAAATCTATTAATGAACAAAGTTATAAGGATTTTGAAATTTTATTAATTGACAATAATAGTAATGATGGAAGTTGTGAAATTATAAAATCAACCTTTCCTGATACTAAAATTTATAAAGCTAAAAAAAACCTAGGTACTAGTTATACTAGAAATGCAGCAATTAATTTTTCAAGTGGAAACTTAATATGGTTTTTGGACAGTGATGTTTATCTATTCAATAAAGATGTTTTAAAAAATCTTGTAAAAAAATTTAATTCAGATCCTAAAATTGATGCAATGGGTGGTGAAACCATACTGGATGATAAATACAATATAGTTGGAACAAAAAAACTCGAATTATATGCCAATGGTATGATTAAAGGATTCATGGTCGATAATATTAAAAATACAAACGTAAAAGTATTAGCAACATGTAACTTAATTGTTAAAAGTTTTATTATAAAGGAAATTGGTGGTTTTGATCATTTTTATTTTTTTTATTTAGAAGATTTAGATTTAACTTACAGAATTTTTAAAAAGGGATACAAGCTTCATCTAATTAATGAATGTCCTGTAATTCATTATTTTTCAAACACAACAAGATTTAAAAACTACTTTTTAGCAAACAGAAATAGAGTTTATTTCTTAATTAAAAATTTTAGTTTATTAAATGTCATTTTTCTTCCTATCCTTGATCTTATTTATATTTTTAATTTGGAGACTTTAAAAAGAATTTTAGCTAAAACTAATAGTAATTCAAACCTAAAATACAAAATTAGTAGTGGTAATAAAAAATTTTCATTAATCAATTTTTTATTGATATTAAAAAATGCCTTTTTAATTTTTGCATCAATGTTGTTTTCTTATATTTATATTCCATATTATTTAATAATGATTTTTCTAAACACGCATAAGAAAAACTTCTTGGAAATGATTAATAATGAAGATTTTACATTAATTTCAAGTAATAAAGATTCTTAAAATCATGAATTTTTTTCATATATATGGGGTTTTATGTGTGGAATAAGTGGAATATATAATTTTTCTAATAGAAATTTAGATTCTAAAAAAATAATTAATAAAATTATTAAATTACAAACAAGTAGGGGTCCTGATGGAAATGGAATATGGGTGTCAAGCTGTAAAAAAGTTACATTTGGACATAACCGTTTATCAATAATTGATCTCTCCAAAAAAGCCAATCAACCATTTATTTCTAATGATAAGAATTTGATTATCACTTTCAATGGTGAAATTTATAATTATTTAGAGTTAAAGGAACAGTTACAGGAAAAAAAAGTTAAATTTAAAAGCAATTCAGATACAGAGGTTATTTTAGAGTCATATAAGTTTTGGGGTTTAGATTTTTTAAAAAAATTAAGAGGCATGTATTCCTTTTCGATTTGGGATAATAAAAAAAATAAACTAATTATTGCAAGAGATCCGTTTGGTATAAAACCATTATATTACACAATTTTTAACGGTGCTGTTTATTTTGCTTCTCAAATAAAAAGCTTACTTTCTATTGAAAATCTTAAATTTGAGTATTCTGAAGCTGGAATTGTAAGTTATCATTTATGGGGAAACGTCCAAGAACCATTTACTTTATACAAAAATATTAAGTCCATAAATAGAGGTAGTTGTTTAATTATTGAAAATAATGGAAACCAAAAAGTTTTTGATCATGCAAATATTAAAGACTCAATTTTAAATATCAATGAAGTTAGATTTAAAAATGAAAAATCAAAATTAGATTATTTAAGAGACATAATCACTGAAACAGTAAATTATCATCAAGTATCTGACGTGCCTAGAACGTTAATGCTGTCAGCTGGTATCGATTCAAACCTTATACTTGCATCAATTTCCAATCTGAATAAAAAAAATTGCTCAGCATTAACACTTGACTTTAATTACAAGGGTGAAGATGACGAAACATTATTGGCTAAAAAATCTGCGTATTTGAATGAAATTAAGCATCAAATTATGAATTTATCTGATGATGAATTTTTTATACTAATTAATGATTTTTTTAAAAGCATGGATTCTCCAACTAATGATGGTTTTAATAATTATATTATTTCATATTTAGCAAATAAAAATAATACAAAAATAATTATCTCAGGAATAGGTGGGGATGAACTTTTTGCTGGATATCCAAGTTTTAATATTATACCAAAAATGAATACGTATATGAAATTTATACCTGAATCTAAAATATTAAATTCACTTATAAACAATAAGCTTTACTCCTTCCTAAAAAAAAAAAAAATGAAAACAAAATATTCTGGCATTTTAGATTATGGAAGAAATATAAATTCAGCTTTTTTACTCGTACGGTCTCTTTTTTTACCGAATGAAATTTACGAATTAATTGATCAAAATACTTTTAAAAAGGGATATGCAGAGCTTGATATACTTAATACATTAAATAAGGATATAAGTAATATTAAGGATACAAGACTTTCTATTATGTATTTAGAAATTAAGTATTATCTTTGCTCAAAGTTACTACGTGATGCTGATTGGACTTCAATGGCAAATTCTATTGAGTTAAGAACTCCCTTAGTAGATTGGTCGTTCTTTAATAAATTAATTCCATTAATAAAAAATGATAATTCTATAAATAAAAAACTAGCTAGTAAATCTATGAAAGATAAAATACCAGAAGATATTATTAATAGGAAAAAAACAGGTTTTGTAATTCCACATGATTTATATTTAAAAAAAATGTCATATAAAAAAGAATATGCAAATCCAATAAGAGATTGGTCAATTTTAAGTTATGAAAAGTATTTACAAAAAAAAAAAAATTAAACTTTTAAGAATTATACCGACTTTAGATCCAAGTTTTGGAGGACCTTCTTTTGCAACGATTGAAAGCTCAATTATTTTAAGTCAGAAGGGAGTTAAAGTTGATATAATAACTTGTGACAGTACAAACAAAAGTTTTAAAAAATTAAATGATATTAGAATTATTAATTTTGGTCCAAATTACCTTGGCAATTATCGTTTAAACTTTAAAATCTATAATTGGGTAAAAAAGAATAGAGATAAGTACGATATATTTATTGTTCATGGAGTATGGACTTTTTTATCCTTAATTGCCAGATTACTTATCAAAGATAAATATTTCATCTTTACACATGGTCAATTAGACCCTTTTTTTAGTAAAAATTTTTTAAAAGTAATTAAAAAAAAGCTTTACTGGTTTTTTTTTGAAAAGTCTAACTTATTACAATCAAAAAAGGTTTTAGTTACATCAAAAAAAGAAATTAAATTTTTAAAAAATACTTTTGTAAACACTGATGGGATTAAATTTAAAAAAATCCAATATGGTATAGTAAAAGAAAACCTTAATAAAAAAAAGATTTTATCAAAGTTCTATAAAAAATTTAAATATTTAAAAAATAAAAATTTTTATCTTTTTCTAGGCAGGTATCATGAAAAAAAAGGTTGTGATATTTTAATTGAAAGTATTAATAATCTTAAAAATGAATTCAATGATGTTATCTTAATGTGTGGGCCACTTGAAAATTCTAATTATTTAAAAAACTTATATAACTTAATTAAAAAATATAACCTTGAAAAAAAAGTTATATTAAGTGATGCTATTTACGGTGATCTAAAATGGGGAGCTATCGCTGAATCAAAAGCAATGTTATTAGCTTCACATGGAGAAAACTTCGGTGTTGCTTTGGTTGAATCACTTAGCTTAGGTAAGCCTGTAATAACCACAAATAAAGTAGGAATTTCTGATGATATCATTAAGTATAAGGCAGGGATTATTTCTAATGATGATGTTGCAAGTTTTACCAGGAATTTTAAAAAATTTATAAACTACAGTAAAAATAAAAATAAAAATATGTCTATAAATGCTATAAAGTGTTTTAATTCAAACTTTAATCTTAAATCAAATCACAATAGTTTGTTTAATTTACTAAATAATGAACTTAATTAATAAAATAAATAAAATATTTAATTGTTTTTTAAATCCAAGATTTATAATTGCTTATAGTAAGTTAATTTGTCCTCTTTTTGAATTAAAGGATATTCTTAAAAACACAAAGCATCTAGAAACCATAATTGATGTTGGTTCAAATAAAGGACAATTTTCATTATTATCTAGGATCTATTACCCTTTTTGTAAAATTTACTCATTTGAACCTCAAAGTGAATACCTTAGAATTCAAAAATCTATTCTCAAAAAAAGAATAACTTTTTATAATTGTTGCTTAGGTGACAGAAATTATTCACATAATTTTAACATTACTGAAAAGAAAGATAGTTCATCTTTATTGATACCAAAAATATTTAATGAAGGAATTTACAAAATAAAAAGTAAAATCAAAGTTAAAGTTAAAACCTTAGATACTGTTTTAGTTAATCAAAAGTTAAATAATTCGCTAATGAAAATTGATGTGCAGGGTTTTGAGTATGAAGTTTTATTGGGAGCTTTCAAATCTTTAAAAAAAATTAAATATCTAATTATTGAAATAAGTTCTCATGATATTTATAATAATCAAACTAATAAAAAAAAACTGTTATCATTTTTAATTAATAAAAATTTTAAGTTAATTAAAATTTATAATAAATCAAAATTATCAAAAAATATTTTTCAATGTGATTATTTTTTTAGAAATACTATTTTATAATGGTATATACTGATAATAAATTTGATAAAATAAATTTAAGATTTATATTTTTTGGTTTTATTCTTAGTCAAAAAATATCTTTTATTGGTCAAATTTATTTTTTAGAAATTTTTTCAATTTTATATCTAATATTAAATTTTACATCAATCAAATTTAATTCACTTTTAAAAAAACTATCATTAGTTCTTTTTTTTCATCTCATAGTAGTTATTTATTCAGATTATATAAATCAATCATCAATTGATCTATTTTTAAAAGGCTTTTTTTCATTACCAGTATTTTTTGCTACAGTTTTATTCCTATTTAATTATTTTAATAATAGATATTTCATTTTTATAAATTTTCTAATTGGGTTTCTTATGGGGGATCTTTTTATTAATAATTTTATTAATAATTCTAATCCATTTTTTTTTAGTAATCCTTGGAAATGGGGTGTTGGTTTTCTTATTTTATGTTTAATATTTCTTTATGATGAATTTAATAAGAATAAGTTATCCTTAAAGAGTTCTTTTATATTTACAGTTATATTAATTGTTATATCTCTTGTGAATGGCGCTAGAGCCTTACCATTAACAATATTTTTTGCACAAATTTTGCTCTTTATTACATTTAAAACAAATCTTTTAGAATTTTTTAACAATAAGAAAACCTTTTTTCTATTTTCAATTATTATTTTATTATCAACTTTTGCACTCGGTTTATTACCAGGTAAAATTAATTCCTTTAATTACTTTGATGATATTAATAAAAAGAATATTAGCCAGGATCAGGGTACTTTTGGTGTTGTCGTAGCTGCTAGATCTGAATGGATTGCAATTTATCATGCATTCAAAGATAAACCAATAACTGGCCACGGTTCATATCCAGCTGATACAAACTATTATTACACAGGTAAAATTGGTGAATTTTTGTATGACAATAACTATATTGATATTATACCAAATTATCACACACTATTTGAGATGACGCTTCGAAATTTCACCACTAGAATGGAGAAGCAAATACCATCCCATTCTTTTATTGGATTCCATTTAGTCAGTTATGGATTTCTTGGTTCATTATTCATGATTGTTTTACTTTATTATATAACAACAACTTATTTAAATCATTGTAGATATCTAAACTTTTATTTTCATTTTAATTTTATTACATTTATTTATAATTTTTATTTTTCACCATGGGGTGCGTCACATAGAATTTTAGTAGCACTTTTTTTAGTTATATTGATACTAAAATCCGACTTACTTTCAAAAAATAAAAATCTTAAATCTTAAAATAATTTGAATATTTTTTTATAAACGTTTCTTGGCTAAATATTTTAATTGCTTGGGTATGATTGTTCACAAATGCTTTATTTAACACTTTAGGTTTTTTTCTTAGTTTATATAGCTCCTTTAACCACTCTTTAGAATTAGTTTGATCTACGAATGAAACACCTAAATTTTTATTTTTAAAGTCAGTAAATATTTTTGATGTTACCAGATAATTACCACAAGCTAAAGCTTCCATGCAGGTTCTTGCCAAACCTTCTGAATAACTTGGAAAAATGCAAACATGATTTTTAATCATTGTTTCAATAATATAATCTATTTTTTTATTAATTAAAAATCTTATGTTTTTTTTTCTTAATTTTTCAATTTTTTTTTTATATTTAAAATCAAATCCATTAGTTATTATTGTCAAATCAATTTTTTTTTCATTATAGTTTTTCATTATATTTAGCAGAACATTTGCACCTTTTCTTTCTACAAAGCTACCGAAATAAAAAACTTTTAGTCTTTCATTTTTGACAAATTTTTTAACGAATTTTTTTTTTTTTAAATTTTTTATATAATTTTCAGAAAGTCTAGCAACACCTTTAAAAAATAATTTTTTATCATTTTTTAAATTTTTTTGAAAATATAGTTTATTTGTGTATAATGATTGCTCTCCAAGTATTATTAAATTTTTAGATGAATCTAGATCATTTTTAATATGAATATATAATCCATCTAATTTATCTTTAAATTTAATATTTTTTGTAATTCTTCCTTTTTTTTGTATGGCAGAGAAAAAAATTTTTGGATGTACGTTTTGATGCTCTACAAAAACTTTGAAATTTTTGTTTCTAATTAATGATTTTCCTCCATATCCAGCCCTACATAAATATATATATTTTTGATTTAAGGGTAAATTTTTTAAAAACTTATTTGAACTTTGTTGGTATGATTTTGCTGCATTAAAATCTATGTATTTATATATTTTTTTAATACTATCAAAATGATTATATAAATTTCTACCTATTTGATAGAATATTTCTGATATAAAAAATGATTGTATTTTTTTATCTGGAATTGAGATTTTTCTATCTATTATTCTTTGAATAGGCCCAAATTTATCAATATGTAGTATTTTAAATAGGGTTATTAATTTTTTAAAAGGATAAATACCTGTCAACAAAACTACATCATGGCCTTTTTTATGCAATCCTTCAGCAACAAATCTTAATGGAAAATTTGTAAACCCATTTGAAATTACTATTTTTTTCATAATACTTTAATAATAAATTTTATTATTTAATTATACTCAAATCATATATTTACGATATAGATAATGGATGACTAGTCCTAAAATTAGTATTGTAACTATATCTTATAACCAAGGGTCTTTTTTAAAAGAATGCCTTTCTTCTGTTGCATCACAAAATTTTGGTAATTATGAACATATAGTAGTTGATGATGGAAGTACTGATGATAGCAGAGAAATTATTCTTGATTTTAAAGATAAGGTTATACCGCTTTTTAAAGAAAATTCTGGTCCTGCAGATAGTTTAAATGCTGGTTTTAAAATAGCAAGAGGTGAAATTTTTGGCTATATTAATTCTGATGATTATCTTTTGCAAAATACACTTCATGATGTTGATGCATTGTTTAATGTAACAAATAATTTTGACGTAATTTATGGAAATGGTTACATTGTAGATATTAATTCACATTATACTAGAAAAATGATTTCGAAAGATTTTTCTATGAAAGATTATTTTTATGGCCAATCGATAATTTGTCAACAAGCAACATTTTTCAAAAAAAAAGCATTTTTTGATGTTGGTGGTTTTAATACTGAAAATAATAGTTCTTGGGATTTTGAATTATTTGCTGACATGTATAAAAAAAAATATAAATTTAAAAAAGTAGATAATTTTTTAGGTGCATTTAGAATTTACAGTGGGTCTATGACAGGTTCAAAAAACTATACTAAAAGAAATATTCAGTACAAAAGACTCCATGAAAAATATTTTCAAAAAAAAAAAAATATAATAGATATTTTAAAGACTAAGTTTTTTCATTTAACTGATAAAATATTAAATCCAAAAAAAATTATTCTTAAAATTAAAGATTTTTATTTGTCTAAAAAAAAAATTAAAGTACTTTAAATTAATTTATATTTTTAATTAGTTTTTTTATATCAATAACGTAGCTTTGTCTGCTTCCGTTATGAGACGAATCAATACTAATTAAATTATCCTCATTATCCCATCTTGGATGTAGATCGTATTTTAGATTATTTTCCAATAGATACTTGGCTACCTTAAATTCTCCTATATAATAAGTTTTATCACTCTTAATATCATAAAGCATTAGTTTTTGAAAACCTATGCTATTAGCATATGTGTCTATAATTAAATATTTTCCATTATTAGATATTTGTGGGTGTCCATCTTCTGTAAGAGTGTTTACATCAAGAATTTTATTTTTTTTTATACCATTTAAATCTATTAAGTAAAAATGAGTAGATAAAATTCTTTGTTTTATTTTTGGATTAAAAAATCTTAAAATTTTTTTAAGATTTTGAACTACATATTTTTCAGTAAAATTGTTTAATCTTATTCTGGTAAAAGCTTTATTTAGACTTCTACTCCAAACAATTATTGAATTATTATTAATCCATTCAAAGTGGGTTGCTTTCTCTGTAGCTAGTACTTTGCTCTCTTTATTTTCTAAATCTGTAAAAATAAAATATGAAATCAATATTCCAGAGTTATTAAAAAATCTTAATAATGAAACAAACTTGTTTCCATCAGGACTTAGTGTAGGGTGAGCTATAAAAAATTTTTTATCAATCTCTTCCAAACCACAGATTTTCACAGCCTCTTTGATAGATAAAACTAACTTTTTATTATTATCAAAATCACATAAAAAAACTCCATCATTTGAAGGTTTATTTTCTATTGTTATTTTTTTTTGATTAATATTATAGCCATAATTTTTCCATAGACTCCACAATCTGTTATAATTTAATGTTAAATAATTATTATTTACTATCGAATAAACTGGGTTTTCTAAAATTTTTTTATTACCTGTTTCCACATTATATAAATATGCTCCTAATTTACCATTTTTAGTTTTATTATAAATTAATTGATTAGAATCAACCCATTGTAATCTTGATCCTTGTTCCCAGCTCCATGCATTTGTTTGATCAATTATATCAAATTTATTTTTTTTAAAATCCCAAAGACAAATATCTATTAAATCTGATTTCTCAACGTCAACAGTATTTAGAGGATACCTATGTAAAGCAATTAATGAGTTATTCTTTTTATTGAAAGGTTTTATATCGTGGTAACCTACAGAATGATCATAAGTGCAGGGTGTAGAAGAAACAATTTCAATTAAATTTCCAAGTTTATAATTCATCTAAACGTTTAAAGCTTTTATTATTAAATTAGCTGAATGTTCAGGCGTTTTAAATTTACCATAACCTCTAGCATTTTTTTGATATTTATTTAATAAGTTTTCATTTTTTGTTAAAATCTTAATACATTTAATCAGTTCATCTTTACTATTTACATCAAATACCAATCCCACTTCATTTTTTACAAATTCAGGATGAAGACCAACCATATCACTCACAATTAAAGCACAACCAAACTGAATTCCTTCAGAAGCTATATTTCCATTGGTAGCATTCCAACCAGAGGGCAGTATTAATATTTCTGAATATTGAAAAAAATTTACCATTGAATTTTGATTTTGAAATTCTAAAAATATTAGATTTTTTACATCATTTTTTTTAGCAGATACCTCTATATTCTTTTTAAATTTACCATTGCCAGCCATAATTAAATACCAATCATCTTTAAAATCTGTTTCAGCCCATGCATCAAATAAAATTTTTGGGTTAGCTCTTTCAATAAATCTACCAGCAAAGAAAATAAACCTTTTATTATTCGGAAGATTATGCTTTTTACAAAATTCATCTCTAGTTAATAAAATAGAATTATCATTATTTAATAGTTTTATGTATTCACCTTGACAGTGATCTATTAACGTACAGTTTTTTTTCTTAGCTCCATAACTAATAAAAAAATCTTGATTTAATTCATGGCAAGTCCAATATTCATCAAAAAATAAATTAGAAAACCTATAATAAATATTTCTTAAAATTTCTTTTATAACAGTTCTTTTTCCAAGATTGTAACTTATTGATCTTATGATTGTTTTTTTTCTAAGTATTTTTGCAGTAATAGCTCCTATTATATTTGGGAATGTGTAGCTATGAAAAACTATAGTATCGAATTCTTCCTTTAAAATTAAACTAATAAATTTTGGAATTATTTTTAGTTTAAATAAAAAACTTAAATCAAACGTATCTCTTTCTTCATCAAAAAGACAAGTAAAGTTATAACCAGAAAATTGGTCAACACCAAAATTAATATCTTTATTAAACTCTGGATCATGAAATTTAGATTGTAATCTTTGCCAATAAATTACTTTAAATTTTATTTTATCTTTACTATGTAGTTCTCTAAATAAAGGTGTTAAATTATGTATTTGATGAGTGCAGACATATAATAATTTCATTTTAAACTATTAAGATTTTTCTAAGTTTGAAATATAATAATTCATATAATTTGTAAAAATAAAAATTTTATGAATACCAATTATTACCAAGGTTAATTTGATTATTGTTTGCTCTATTCAATATAGGTCCATCTTTAAATGGTATATCAAAAATTTTATCACTTTCTGCTTGGTTTACTAAAGCAGTTAATACATGATCAAATGAGTCCATAAATCTTTCATCTTGATAAGTATAATCTATTGATTTCTTATCATTTAAAAATTTCTTTATAACTTCCTCAAGTGATTTAGTTTCATCTATTCTGCCAATTATAAATTTTTTATTTCCAGGTCTATTTAAAAAACCAGCCTCACGATGTATAAAAACATCACCATAAAGATCTATAGCAACGGACATTTGTGTAAATCCAAAATTTCTCATATTATTATGGGTAACTTTAACTAATTGTTTATCAAATGTATTATTAGCAAGAGCTTCTAGTGAATAACCATAGTCTACATGAAGTGAAGGACATATTTTCTCTTTATTAGTTTTAAATTCATCTAATTTTTGAATTAAAATATTTCTTACATCATTATTCATTTCAGAATTTAATTTATATTTTCTATTTTCGTCAAATGAATCGTCATTGCCAGTGACACTTTGATAATCGTCTCGTAAAGTTAAAAAGTCAACTCCGTTGCCATTATTAACGTTGTCATTAATCTCCTTTATTAAATATAAAATATTTTGTAGTTGATCAACATTTTCAGGTATAATTATAAAATTAAAGCCAAATTTTAAATTTTTATTTTCTTGATTTCTCAATTTTAAAAAGGAAATACAATTTCTTTTTACTATTTGATAGCTTTTTTCTACTCTGGTAATAAAATTATAACTATCTTTATCAACTCCATAAAGGGATACACGGAGAGAATCTAAATTCCAAATACCAGGATTTTTTTTTATAAAATTTTCAGTTAATGAATAACCATTTGTTATTAATGGAACTCTAATTCCATTTTTTTTTGCAGATGAAATAATTTCACCAATTTTTGGATTTGTTAAGGGCTCTAATCCACCAGAAATCGATAAAGCAGTTGACTTAGGAATTTGAGAGAACAAATTATCAAATGTTTTTTTTGAGTCGCTCAATATTGTTGTTGGATATTTTTCAGATTGATTTCTACCACAAAACCCACAATAAAACATACATGAAACTCCTGGGAATAAGGCTATTCTTTGTGGAAATTGATATTCATTTGTTAATGTTTTTTCACATGTTTTTGCGAAAGGAGTTATAGTATTCCAATATTTGTTTCCCACTCCAAGCTTAGTAATTATTTCTTGTGCCAAACTAGACCCTCTTATTATTTTATTAATAATAATTAAATCTTTTTTTAAATTTATATTTAGCGATTTATAAATATATTCCTGAGTAGTTAATGGATGTTTAGAAAAAGTTTCTATAATACTTAAATATATATTAATATATTTTTTTTCCAAGTAAATCTCGTTATATTTATTCTTTATAATATTTTCTTTATAAAATTCTGTTAATTTTTTTTTATACTTTTGGATCATTTAAATTCTATTTAAACTATTTTCAACTTTTGAAATCAAATCAATACAATTTAAAGCATTTTGATTATTTATTCTTAAATTATTATTTTTTGAATAAAGGACAGATTTTATCATTAATTTTAAAGGATTATTCTTATATAAATGAAATTTGGTTTGATTTATCAAATGTTCCTTATTTTTAGAGTTAATATTATAGTAGAATTTAAACATAATATTATTTTTTAAAATAATTGTAAAATCTAATTTTGTTTTTGATATGACACCGTTGATTAATCTAATTGATTTTAAGTTAATATATTTACTTAATAGGTAAAAATCGTGACATGCAAGCCTATTAATTAATGAAAAAGAGGTTGGTATGTCTTTTTTTCTTCTAATTACATAATTTATTTTTTTATTAATAGATATTTTTTTTTTTTTATAAGTCTCAATGTCATTAATATAAAGTTTTACTTTATTTTTTTTTGATAAATTAATTAATTCTTTACCCTGATCAACTTTTAAACAAAGTGGTTTTTCACAAAAAACATTTATTTTTTTTTTTAAATAAAATTTAGTAATTTGATAATGTGTATCATCTGGAGTGAGAATAAAAACCCAGTCAATATTATCTATATAATCTTTATAATTATCTTTACTTCTTAGTATAAATTTTACGTCTGTTAATTTTAATAGTTGATTAGAAATAATTTTACCCCATTTTCCATGACCAATTATCCCAATTTTTTTTTTAATCATCCTAAATTAATTTATTTAATTCTTTAGCTATTCCAAAACAAGTATTCCATTTTCCTGAAAAAATTGAAATAATTTTTTTATTATTTTTGACAATCTGATTTAATCTTTCATCAGTTTTTTCTTTATTAATTTTTACAGTTCTGGTTGTATAGTAAGATCCTATATATTTAGCTTTAACTAAAAATGGTAAATAAATAGCCCCATGTTTTATAAATTTTTTAAAATTAGAAATTCGTTTATTTTTTACAACTCCTAAATTTAAATATTTCTTCTTAAAATTTTTGAAGTTTGGATATTTGCTTTTTAGGATTTCTATTTTTGAATTTTTCACATCACTCAGTAAATGAAATTTTGTACCCACGTATGGATCTAAACAAATAAAATCTCCATCTATAATCATATAACTTTTATTTTTTAATTTATTTGGCAATTTGATTATTATTTTTTCTATAAGTTCGTATTTATATTTATTTATTAATTTAATACCTAGTTCTTTTAAAATACTATTATTGTTTTCATATGTCGCAATAATAATCTTGTCATAATCTTCGATAAACCTTTTTGTGAATAATGTTTTGTAATAGATTTTTATATTTTTATTTTTTAATTTTTTTAAAATAATATTTTTAGCTTTAAAGTAATTAAGATTTTTTTCAGATGATAATATTTTACCATTTACTTGTTTGCTAAAATTTTTATCTTTAGTTTTTTTGTAATCTAACTTATTTTTTTTTAAAAATTTAATATAATCATCATAAGTTGTTTTACTATTATTGGCTGCCACACCATATAAATTTTTTGTATTACCAAAAATTTTTTCCCCAAAAAAATTGGTAAATTGATTATAGTTTTTTTTTATTTCATCTACTGTTTTGATAGATCTTGGATAATGGTATCCCAAGTGAAATCGTAATTGATTTTTTTTTGATGCACCTAACAAAATATCATTTTCTTTTTCGTATAAATGAACTTTATGTTTTTTTGCAAGAATAATAGCACTTGTTGTACCAAAAAAACCTGCACCTACAATTGCAATTTTCATTTAATCAGTTCACTCATTCTAATAATTTAAGTCTTATCTTAATAAGGTTATACTTATATTGTTTTTTCATTTAAAATAAAATTATTTAAGTCAAAAAGAATTAATAAAAAAAAATTAAATTTAGAAATTATTTTAGAAAATGATCAAGTTTTTAATTACAATTATGATATTAATAGAAACCCCATGGAACACATTATAAATAAACAAAATTTCATATTTATAATATAAACCCAATTAAAAAAATGTTAATGTCAATTCTCTATAATAGCCTTACTAGTTTTAAGAAAAATAATCAAGATGCATTAAATTGCATTATACTAATTACAAAAGTTAAAAATAACATATAAAACATTCTATGATTATTATTACAGGTTCTACAGGTTTAATTGGCTACTCAGCATCTGATTATTTTTTACAA
>ENA-OSJC01001243-OSJC01001243.1-marine-metagenome-genome-assembly--contig:-NODE-1243-length-21552-cov-13.481397_pt1 | contig 21552 bp, 18 predicted proteins | sample MGYA00237885_ERZ534234 | MGnify/ENA primary metagenome ERZ534234 (study PRJEB26413, sample SAMN06343907) | marine metagenome | isolation source: coastal waters | place: Atlantic Ocean: West Antarctic... | reverse complement strand
TACGCTATTGCTGCATAATTAACCTAGGTTAATTATAGAAGCACGGTCTGGGGCACCGGGTAACAGAACGCCCCTTACAGTCTATTCAATCAATTTTATAGTTTAAAAGATTAGCAATTAACTGAGATTCTTAAGTTCAAAACTATAAATAAACCTCACTTTTTTTTGATTTAAAAATAACTTATAAAATACATTATGTTTGATTATATATTTGCAAAACAAATTGGATTAATAAATTATTTAAAGAAAGGTATATCTATAAAAGTTAAAAAAAAAATTTCACATCAAGATCTATACAGATTTAAGACTATAACAAAAAAAAACTATTTTATTCATAAATGGGACCCATCAGGCACTGAAGTTTACTTAACAAACTGTTTTACAGATTGGGGTAATGAATATCTATTTTTAGATTCTTTAAGAGAAAAAGGAGAGGGTGTTTTCCTGGATATTGGTTGTCATACAGGATATTTTTCTTGTTTATTTAATGAATACTTTAAAAAGATAATAGGTTTTGAACCTAGCAACAAATGCATCCGTGCATTAGATTATATTAAAAAAGAATATACAAACTTTGATTATATAACATCATTCGTTGGAGAGAATGAAGAAATTGTAAAAGCTAACGATTATAGTTCTGGATATGCTTTTGATGCTAAAAGTAATAATGATCATAAAGGTATAATAGATAAAATAGACATTCCTAAAACGACAATAGACATTTTTTGTGAAAAAAATAAAATTAGTAAAATTAATGGAATAAAAATTGATGTAGATGGTATTGACATTGAAGTATTAAAGGGAGCAAGAAAAATCATAATAAGAGATAGGCCTTCAATTATAATTGAAAATTATTCTCAAGATTTGATAGATTTTTTTACTTCATTAAATTATGATTTAATTACACTTTCCTCAACAAGAGAGACCCCATATAATATAAAAATAGAAAAAATAACAGAATACTATAGTGATAAATGGATTAAAATGATTTGTTGTGTGCCAAAAGAGAACGGGAAAAAATATAATGAAAAAAAATTTATTGGTAGTTATTTTTTTGGAATAAATAAAAAAGAAATATTTAATTTTTTTAATAATTAATTTAATAAAAATGAAAATTTTATGCTTATTTTGGTCTAATCCAAGTATGTACCCGTTTCTTAGGGAAAAAATTTCTTATTTTAAAAAAAAAAATATTAAGACAACTTTTATATCAAGAGAGGGAAATTCAGTACATATTGGTCACAGACAAGATAATAAAGACAATTATCATGGAAACTTTTTAAAAAAAAACTGTAAGAGTTTCATTATTCCCGGATCTAGAAATTTTTTAATTGATAAGGTGTATTTTTTTTATTTTATATTATTTTCAAGCCTTAATTGTTTTATAAATAAACCAGACAAAATTTTCATTTATCATAGAACAACATTATTGATTATTTATCTAATAAAATTTTTCTCTAAAGGGGAAATTGTATACCAAAATTTTGATTATAATCCTGAAATAAAAAATAATAGTTTATTTGCAAGGTTTGTAAATTGGTCAGAAGTTTTTTTGTCTAAACATATCAATCTATTCATTTTTTCTCATCCAAAAAGAGGTCAAATATTTTCTAAAGATTCAAAAGTTGACAAAAGTAAAATTATATATGTTTTCAACTCATTAAAGATTCAATCAGCGGTTAAAAAAAATAAAATTAAAAAAGACCTAATTTGGACTGGAAGCATAGGGCCAGGACACTCATTAATAAATATTATAAAATCTTTTATATACTTAAATAAAGAGATTAAATTAAGAATATTTGGTAAAATTGAGGATTACTCATATTTTAATAAAATAGAAAAATTAATAAAGGAACTTAATTTAGAAAAAAGAATAAAAATCAAGAATTTTGTTCCAGAGCATAAAATAAAAAAAGCATTAGAGGAATCTTATGCGGCAATTGCTCTTTACGAGCCAATCATAACAAGTCATAAATATATGGCCGGAGCATCTGCAAAAATAAATGCATACATTGCAAATAGTCTTCCCATAATAGTTTCCAATAACAATGATTTTTTAAATTTTTCAAAAAAATTTAAAGCATCCATACCTGTTAATATTAGGAATCCAAAATCTATTGCATATGGCATTAAGCAAATTACTAATAATAAAAAAAAATACACACAATTACAGTTAAATGCTTATAAGGCTCATATTAATGAATTTAATTTTGAAAAACAGTTTACTAAAATTAACGATCGATTAAAAATATTAAAATAAATGTCATAATAAATGGGGTCATGAAAAAATTGCTTTAATATGCACACGATAATGAAAAATATAAAAAAAAAATTATATGATATTTTGATATCAATATTAATTATACCGTCAGCTTTAATTCTTCTAAAATATAGAAAACGAGGTTCCATAAATCATCCTATTGCTACAAAAATTTTAAGAAAGATAGGTCTTTTCCCAATCAGAGATCATTATTATGATCCTCAATTTATATTTAAAGATAATGGTAAAAATTTAATTAATGACAGATATTTACCATCAATAAATCTAAATGAAAATGATCAATTAGAATTCATTAAAAACTTCGAGTTTACGAATGAACTTAAAGAATTAAATCTTGAAGTTTCCTCAAAAAACTTTGGCTTTAAAATAAAAAATGGCTCTTTTGAAGCTGTAGATGCAGAAATATATTATCAAATTTTAAGATACCTAAAGCCCCAAAAAGTTATTGAAATAGGATCAGGACATTCTACTCAAATTTGTTTGGAAGCAATTAGAAGAAATGATGATGAAGAAAAAACTAATACTCTCCTTTCATGTGTGGAACCCTATGAAAATAAATGGCTTGAAAATTTGGGTGTAAACATTATTAGAAAAAAAATTGAAGATATAAAGTTAGATTGGACAAATGATTTAAATGCTGGAGATATTCTTTTTATAGATAGTTCGCACATCATACGACCTGAAGGTGATGTTTTAAAAATTTATTTTGAAATAATACCACAGTTAAAACCAGGAGTTATAATTCATATTCATGATATTTTTACTCCAAAAAATTATCTTAAAGAATGGGTTGTAGATCACATAAGACTATGGAACGAACAATACTTGCTTGAAGCAATTTTAATGAATAATAATAAATTAAAAATTTTATTAGCTACAAATTATTTAAAGCACAAACATTATGAGAAATTAAGTCTATACTGCCCTTACATGGACAGTAATAGTGAACCATCCTCCATTTATCTCCAAGTTTTATAATTATAAAATTAATCGAAGAGAGATTTAAATTTTTTAATTATAAAATTTCTTTCTTTTTTATTTATAGAAGCTTCTAATTTGTACCGCTTATTGAACACCCTATAACTTTCTTTGTACCATTTGCTTGATTGATAATTGTATCCTAGCAATTTTGCATACTTTTTAGATTCATCAACTAATCCAATTTTATAATATATTTCTACCAACCTATGTAGGGCTTCCTCAACATAAATTGTGGTATCATAATCATCTACAACTTTTATATATCTGTTAATAGCTGGTATCCATTTGCCTTTTTTTTGGTAAGCTTTTCCTAAATATATTTCTTTAGATGCCAATATATCCTCAATTAACTCATTTTTAAATTGTGCATCTACAGCAAAATCTGTGTTGGGGTATTCTTTAATTATTTTGTTAAAAATTTTTTTTGCTTCAAGTAGGGGCTTTAAATCTTTTTTTTCATCTACAATCTCTTCATAATAACACATACCTAATAAAAAATATGCATAACTAGTATTTTTATTATTAGGATATTTTTTTAAAAAATTATCTAATTCAAATTTTGCATCATTATAATAGTTACCCATGTAATAAGCATAGGCTGCCATTAGGCTGGATTTAGAGGCCCAAATTGATTGAGGATAAATCAACTCTGCCTCACTAAATTTTTTTGCAGACACCAAAATCTCTCCATCATTTAAAGACTTGTATGCATCATTATATAACAAGATCATTTGCTCTTCTAAACTTTCACCTTTTAATACAGAAATATTTTTTTCGTTTTTAGTGCAAGACTGAAGTACATTTAAAAATAGGAAAATGACAAATAATTCAAGTATTTTTTTCATCTAGTTAATCTGTTTATATTTTGTCTATATATTAAGCAATAGACTTTAGGTGGCTTTTATTTATCAGTATATGAGGTAGAGTTTTTTCCTCAATTTCAAGTAGTGAAAAATTTTCTTTATTTTCAAAAACTTTTCTAAGTAATTGATTTGTTAGCTTATGTCCTCCTTGCGAACAAACTATTTTACCAATTATCTTGTACCCTGTTAAATAAAGATCCCCCATGCAATCTAATATCTTATGGTTAACAAATTCCTTTGGGCTTCTAAGACCTTCTTCATTTAATACCTTATTATCTTGAACAACAATTGCATTGCTAAGGCTTCCCCCTTTAGCTAAACCCATTGTTTTTAAATTTTCTATATCCTCATACAGACAAAATGTTCTTGAATTATAAATATCTGTTAAATCATCTTCAAATACTTTAATTGAGTTTCTCTGTGTTCCAATAAGATTATTTTCATATTTTAATTCAAAGTCTATATCTAGGCTAATTTTACTTGGCTCAATATAGATTGTTTTTATTCCATCACTAAATTTAATTTTTTTTTCAATTTTAATTACTTTTATAGGTGCATCACTTTCTTTAATTCCAATTTCAGATATTGCTTTAACAAATAATTTTGCAGAGCCATCTAAAATTGGTACTTCTTCGTTATCAATCTCAATCAAAGCATTATCAATTCCAAGCCCATATAAAGCTCCCATTAGATGTTCTATTGTTGAAACGCTGACTCCATTTTCATTTGATATGGTTGTACAAAAAACTGCACTACTAACATTAAAAAGATTGGGTAATATAATATTATTGTCTTTAAGATCGGTTCTTCTAAAAACTATTCCACTGTTGGGTTCTGATGGTTTGATGGTTAAATTTGCTACTAGACCATTATGTAAACCAACGCCTTTAAATGATATATTTTGCTTAATTGTTTTTTGATTTAAAACAGACATCAATATCTTATAAATTCTTCAAACAAATTAAGAAAAACAAGAAATGTTACAAGAAAATACTATTTTATTTAAAAAAGTGAAAAAACTTCTCAAAAAAACCCTGCTTTATTTGTTTATTTGGAATTATTACAACCTCTTGTTTGTTCAATCCAATTCCTAATTTAAACCCAGCCTGGCAAATATCTTTTGTATTTTCCTCCAAAAAAACTACCTCATTAAGGGGGAAAAAATTATCTTTATCCTTTTTGTCTAATATTTTTAAACCGCCACCCATTAAAACTATTTTAAACTTATCTGCTGTAACTGGATTTAATGCAATAGATTTAGTAAATATTTTTATTAACTCATCAATTCTAGCAAAGATTATTTCTTGCAAAATTTCTAATGAAAAATTATTTTCGTTAGAGATTTTTATATTTTTGTTAAAGTTAAGTTTTAAATTTTCAGCAATTTCTATATCTACATTTAAAATTTTTGAAATATCTTGAGTAATATGATTTCCACCAATTGGTAAGATTTCTATAGAAATAATTTTATGGTGGATATAAGATATTAACGACGTTCTATCAAACCCAACATCAATAAATGTTACATTGCTATTTAAAGAATAATCATCTTTATAATTAATAGTTTTAGCATAACTTGAACAAACAACTTGATTAATTGAAATATTAAATTTGTGAAAAATTTTTTTATAGTTTTGTATTATTTCACTAGGAAGACATATGAAAAAAATATCTAAAGATATAAAATTACATTTTATTTCGATTGGTAAATAAGGGTAATCAATATTGTTAATTTTGTAATTATTAACGATTATATGGATAATATTGTGATCACTATAACTTTTCATAATTTGTTGTTTGGCATCTTGTATTAAAAATTGAACATCTTCTTTTCTTAATTTAGACCCATCAAGTTTTTTAGAAACAGAAAAACCTACAGATAATGTCTTAGAATTATCTACCATCAGATTTATATCATCGACATACTCATTGGTATTTTTTTCTAAAAAAGTAATAATTTTTTTTATCTCTATATTTGTATGCGACGTATCAAAGAAAAATTCACTCTCAACATAAAAAGCTTGACTATGATCTTCTTTATTAAAGGCACCAGCTCGTATTTTAGAAAAACCATAATCAAAATATACTTTAAAATTTTTACTATTCATTATTTAATAATTAGATTACCCTCTATTCTTAGGTCAATAATATCTTTATCTTTAATCTCCAAACTATTTACTATTGTGTATGCCAAGTTAAGTGATTGTAATAAATTTTTTTGGGGTAATTTAATTAAAATATTATTGGCTGTTAAAATATCCCATCTATTTGAAGGAAATAAATATACAGCCTTAAGTTCAATAAAATTAAATTTAGAACGGTCAATATCTCCTTTAAAATTCAAAAAATTTTGAGAATTAAATTTTCCAAATATATAAGGTAATATCTGATTATTCTTTTTACTATCTATAAGCTTACCATTGGCTCCAACTAATTGATTGTTGTTAGAAAGTCTTGCAACAAATTTAGTTGATTTAATTTTTATATTAATTTCTGAGGGGTAAATTTTTTTAACACTATACTCTTCTATAATACTGTAGTTGTTTAAAACTTTTTGAATTTCTTTTTTCCCAACTAGTAGTATATTTTTATAAAATAAGTTATTTAAATCGTTAGAAATTTTTAAGTTATCAATTCTTGATAATCCCTCAATATTAATTTGATTAACTGTATAAGAATGACTATTTTGATTATCTGCAAATTTTCCATTTGTTGTGCTTAATATGACTAAGAGCAATAAATATATTATTATTTTATTTTTTTTATCTATTAATTGATGCATCTTTTAGAATCCATTCAATTAATTGAATAAAACTTATACCAATATAATTAGCAATTTCAGGAACCAGTGAAAGTTTGGTCATCCCTGGTTGAGTGTTAATTTCCAATAAGTAAAATTTTCCTTTATAAAACTTGAAGTCTGATCTAGTAACACCCTTGCAGCCCACCAGCTGGTGTGCTTTACGGGTTATTGTTGTAATTTTTTGCAAATCTTTTTTACTAAGTCCTACTGGAATTATATGTTTTGTTTTTGCACTAGAATTATATTTCGCTTCATAGTCATAAAATTTTCTTTTTGGTACCAATTCAATTGCACCCAATGTTTTAGTGCCCATTATAGCTACCTGAATTTCTCTACCTGCAATAAATTCTTCAATCAAAATTTGATTATATACGCTTAATACTTTTAAATTTTTTATTATATTTTTTTTATTACAAATATATACGTGTACGCTAGATCCTTCATTAATTGGTTTTATGACAACAGGAAACTTTAATTTTTTTTCAATAATCTTTATAATATTTTTTTTATTTTTTTTATAATCAAATTTAATATATTTTGGAGTTAGTATTTTATTTTTAATAAATATTTTTTTTGATATTTCCTTATCCATTGCTATAGAAGAGGCAATCACACCTGAATGAGTATATGGAATTTTTTGAATTTCTAAAATTGTTTGGATATAGCCATCCTCTCCAAACTGTCCATGCAACGCATTAAAAATTATATCTGGTTTAAATAGTTTTATATTATTTAATAAAGTGTCATCTGGCTCACAAGTTAAAACATTATATTTATTTTTTTTTAATTCACTGGCTACCTGTTTTCCTGTATCCAAACTTATTAAGCGTTCTTTCGAAATTCCTCCACAAAGGACTAAAATTTTTTTTTTCATATTTATTCCAGTATCTTAATTTCTTTTTCTAAAATAATGCCTGTTTTTTTTTGAACTGCATCTTGGACAAATTTTATCAACTTATTCATATCATCAAAGCTAGCATTATTTTTATTTACAAAGAAATTACAGTGTTTGTCTGAAATATATGCATCTCCAAAACTTGTGTCTAGTGGTACTGATTCTTTTATTAATTGCCAAACTTTTTTATCAGATTGATTAATCGGATTTTTAAACGTACTACCACTTGTTTTTATTTTTGTTGGCTGAGTGTTATCTTTTCTATTTTTTAATTCAAAAACTTTTTTTTTAATTTTGGATTTGTCTTTTTTTTTACCTTTAAAAGAAGCACTTAAAAATATTAAATCATCAGGCAAATTATTGCTTCTATATTTAAAAATAACTTTATTTGATGGTATTGTTAATACCCTACCTTCTTTATCAATCGCCTGTATTGAGATTAGTATATCTTTAAACTCCTTATTAAAGCATCCTGCATTCATCTTTAACCCACCACCAACAGTCCCTGGTATGCATGCTAAAAATTCGAAACCTCCTACTTCATTTTCTAAAGCGAAATCTGATAATTTTTTATCAGGACAGGCGCTACCAGCAACTATTACACCACTGGGTAATATTGAAATATTTGAAAAATTCTTCCCTAGCCTAATAACCACACCATCAAACGTATTATCACTAATAAGTGTATTTGATCCTGCACCTAAAATATAAATTTTTTCTTTACTTCCAAATCTTTTTAAAAACAGGATCAGATCAGATAAGTTATCAGGTCTAAGGTAAATTTTAGCTTTACCACCAATATTGAACCAATTGCTTTTTTTTAAATCATAATCAAAATAAATTTTACTATTAATTTCATTTGAAAATTTTTTTATTTCTTCTAATGACATTATATTAAATTTTGCAATTCTTTCATCCAAGTTGATATAGTGCCTGCACCCATACCAACAACTATTTTTTTTCCATGGATAGTATTTTTTATTAATTTTGCCAACTCGTATTGGTCATTAACCCTAAATAGTCTAACACCTGATTTTTTAATAATGTCTTTTGCAAAACTATTATAGTTAAATCCTAATTTTATTTTTTCTCCAGCAGCATAAACTGGGCATAAGATTACAGTATCTGCCTTTTTAAATGACAGGCTAAATTCTTTTTTTAGATCTCTCAATCTAGATATTCTGTGTGGTTGGAATATACATATGACCTCTTCTTTTTTATAAGCGGCCCTAACTCCATTTAAAACTTCTTTAATTTCTGTTGGATGATGTGCGTAGTCATCATAAAAGCTGGTTTCTCTATGTGTAAAAATTTTGTTAAATCTTCTTTGAACTCCTTTAAATTCTTTCAATCCATTTTTAATAATATTTTGAGAAATTCCAATTGTTAATGCTACCGCGACAGCTGCTGTTGAATTTCGAATATTATGAATCCCAAGAAGTGGTATCTTAATTTTATTAATAACTATATTTTTTTTTCCTGGCAACTTAATTACTAGATCGTACTCAGAAAATTCTTTTACTTGTTTGATATTTCTAATATGAAATTGTGATTTTGAATTTGTTCCATACGTGTAAAAGTTTTTTATTTTTATCTTTTTTATTAAATCATTATTATTTTTATCATCAATACAAATAAATGATTTTCCAAAAGAAGGAACTTTATTAATAAATTTTATAAATAAATTTTTAAGATCACTCATTGAATTATAATAATCCATATGCTCACGATCTATGTTTGTAACAATAGAATAGGTTGGTGGCACATGAATGAAGCTACCATCTGACTCATCTGCTTCTAGTATGCACCAGTCACTTTTACCTAGTTTTGCTGAGCTTTTAATTGCGTTAAGAACTCCACCATTTATTATTGTTGGATCTAACTTTGTTTTTGAAAATATTGCAGCCAACAAAGATGTTGTAGTGGTTTTACCATGAGATCCTGTTACAACAATATTTTTAGTCAAAGACACAATATTAGCCAACATCTCTCCACGTTTATAAATAGGAAGCTGTTTTTTTCTAGCCTCTATTAATTCTGCATTATTTTTTTTGATAGCAGATGAAATAACTACAATAGTGGCACTCATTATATTCTTTTTAGAATGCTTAATATTAACTTTGATTTTATCTTTCTTTAATCTCTCAATATTTTTATTAATAAGTAAATCACTACCCTGAACATTAAAACCCATTCTTTTCATTATGAGCGCAAGACCACTCATACCAATCCCACCTATTCCAATAAAATGTATAATTTCAGTTTTTGCTAATTCTATTTTCATTAATAACAGATATAATTTTCTGATTTATATTATTCCATGTATTTTGATAGCTAAAATTTTTCATATTTATTTTTTTAGTTAAATATTCGTCTTTGTTATCTATAATATTAACTAATTTATTTGCTAAAGCTTCATCGTTGATTTCGTTTTGATTTAAAATCCAATTACAGCCAATCTCATTATAAAAGAAAGCGTTTTCAAATTGATGATTATCTTTTGAATTGGGCAATGGTATTGCAACACAAGGTAGATTTAAAAAAACTAACTCTGCCAATGTTGAGGCGCCTGCTCTAGTAATGCATATATTGGATTTACTCATAAGATTTGAAATATCTTCATTAAAATCAAATAATTCATAATCAATATTACTATTTTTATAAAAATTTTTTAATACTTCAAAATTCACTGAATTGGTTTGTTGATAGATTTTTAAATGGTATTTTTTTGATAATTCAATTATTAGTGGTTTAACCAATGTGTCAAAAATCTTTGCTCCTTGACTTCCTCCTGTAATTAATAAATTAATGTTGTTATCAATACCCTCAGACTTTTTAGTATTATAAAAACTTTTTCTTAATAATGCTGGGATCACACTGGTCTTATTTATATATCTATTTGGGAAATTTTTAATTTTATCAGAATAGCAAAAAATTTTTTCACATGATTTAATAAAAAATTTGTTTGATCTTCCTAAAACCATATTGGGTTCAAACAAAAAGAGTTTAATATTTAATATTTTTGATGCCACACACAAGGGGAAAGACATATAACCGCCTGTTGAAATCAATATATCAATTTTCTTTTTTTTTAAAAAAAAAATAGATTTTATAATTAAGAAAATTATTAAAAAAAATTGGAAAGGTATTAAAAAAATATTTTTTGTTATTGGCATTATATTAAAAATTTCTAAATTATATTTATTTTTATCAAGAAATTTCATACCTCTATAGTCTGAAGACATAACTACATGAAATTGATCCTTTAGATGTTCGTACAATATAGTTGCAGGCACAACATGGCCACCTGATCCACCTGTACTGATTAAAATTCTTTGTGTCATTTAGTCAATTCTTCTTTTTGTTAAATTTAATATTATTCCAGCTAATATTGAGACACCTACAATCGATGACCCCCCATAACTTAAAAAAGGTAAAGTCATACCCGTTGTAGGAAACAGTCGAATATTAACCCCAATATGGATCAGAGCCTGAAAAATAATTAAGCATATAGTGCCAGTTAAAACTAATTTAATTTTTTCATTTTTTTCTAAATATATCTTTTTGAAAACAGTATAAATAAAAAATAAAAATAAAATCAATAATAGTACAATTGCAACAACACCAAACTCTTCTGATATTACCGAGATAATATAATCCGTATGGGCCTCTGGTACTCTATTTTTTAACGTACCTTCACCAACTCCTTTTCCAAAGTAGCCTCCACTACTAATCGCATCGATTGCTTTATCAGATTGAAAGTTATGTGTTCCATCACTTTGATTAAAAAATGACAAAATCCTATTTTTTATATAGATAAATTTAGGGATAAAAAAAACCATATAAACTAAAGATAATAATGAAAAACTAAGAAAGGTTAAAATTATTACTAAACTAATTCCTGAGATAAAAACTAGTGTGGCCCAAGATAAAAAGATGAGTAATGTTTGTCCAATATCAGGTTGCATCATCAATAGAAGACAGGCAGGTACAATAGCTATGAATGTTAATAAATATTTAAAATAAATATTAAAACTTTTTTCACTACATAAAATTGTAGAAATAAAAATAATTATAAATGGTTTAACTAGCTCTATTGGTTGAAATCTTGGTAGAAAAAAAAGATTAAGCCACCTTTTAGATCCCTTTACTTCTGTACCTAAAACTGGCACTAAAAATAAAAAAAATATTGATATTAAAAAAAGATAAAAAGAGATATTAAATAGATTTTCTTTACTTAAAGATGAAAAAAATATCAAAACAATCATTCCAATAAAAATATACGTCAAATGCTTAAAGAAGAAGAAATAGTTATTAGTATCTAATTTATCAGACACAATTAAAGATGTTGACACTAAAGAAAAAAATAACCCCAAAATAAATAAAAAAATTATTAAAAAAAAAAGTGTTTTATCTATATTTTTCCACCATTCATAGTAAAATTTATATATCAAATTAAAATTAAACATTTATATATTTTTCAATAAGTTGATTAAAATATTCTCCACGTTTTTCAAAATTTTTAAAATCGTCAAAAGAAGCTGCTGATGGACTAAATAAAATTGTTTTGTGAATTTTATTATTATCAAGTTTAATCTCTAAAGATAATTTTTTGACTAAACTTTTTAAATCTAAAAAAGATTCATATTTCATAAATTTTTTTATTTTACTTATAAAAAAATTTTTATTTGCTCCAAAAACATATGCTTTGATATTTTTACATTTTTTTTTAGATAATAATAACCTGTCTCCTTTTTTAGCTTGACCACCAACTATCCAGTAAACATTTGTTAGAGATTTTAATAAACTTGCTGATGATGAAAAAGTTGTTGCTTTTGAATCATTAATAATTGTTAATTTATTTGAATGAAAAATTATTTCTTGTCTATATTTTAGTCCCTTAAATTTTTTTAATGTTTTAACTAAAAGATCTTTTTTAAGGTTTAATATTTTAGCTACCGCTATAATAAACTTCAAATTTTCTTTGTTTCCCTCTGTGTTAAAATATTCATTATTTATTTTTTTTAAAAAATTGCTATCTATATTTTTTTTAATTTTTATTACGGCTGGTAAATAATTTTTAGATTCTAATTCTTTCTTAATATAAAAATTTTTTATATTTAAAATAGCAACATCTTTCTTAGATTGATTTTTTACTAGTTTAAATTTAGCACTTACATATTGATTTATAGTCTTATGTCTTTCAAGATGGTCTGGTGAAATATTTAAAATTAATGATATATTTGATTTAAATAATTTACTGTATTCTAGCTGATATGATGAGGCTTCTATTACAAAAACTGTTCTATTTGTTATTTTTTTCTCTAAAAGTATTGGATTGCCAATATTACCTACTAATCTAACATCTACTTTCTGATCCCTTAATACATCATATAAAATTTTGGCAGTAGTTGATTTACCATTAGTTCCAGTGATTGTTATCTTATTATTTTCTTTATGATTACTATAAAAAATATCCAAGTCAGTAAAAATTTTTTTTGAATTATTCTTTAAAAATTTACTTAATTTACATTTATTAATATCTATACCTGGGCTAATTATTATATAGTCAAATTTTATTTTTGTTATTTTTTTATTATAAACTTTTATTTTGTCATCATATGTTATGATTTCATTATCTTTTTTTAAAAATTTTAAAACTGATAAGCCACTTTTTCCCAAACCATAAATTAAAACTTTTTTCTTATAAAAAATATTTATATTATTTAACATTATCTAAGTTTTAATGTCGCTAAACCAATCATTGCAAGAATTATTGCAATAATCCAAAACCTAATTACGACGGTAGATTCTGGCCAACCCTTTTTTTCAAAATGATGATGGATAGGAGCCATTCTAAAAACTCTTTTTCCTGTCAACTTAAAAGATATTACCTGCACAATAACAGAAACAGCTTCTAATACAAATAAGCCACCCGTTATTGCCAAAACTATTTCATGTTTAGTAATTATCCCTACCGCACCTAATGATCCACCAAGTGCTAAGGATCCTGTGTCACCCATAAATATTTTAGCAGGTGGTGCGTTAAACCATAAGAAACCTAAGCATGCTCCAATAATTGATCCACAAAAAACAGATACTTCACCCATGCCTTCTAAATATGGTATATTCAAATATTCTGAAAAAACTACATTTCCTGAAACATAACTTATGAGTGCAAAACATCCAGCTACCAATATAACTGGCACTGTTGCTAGCCCATCAAGTCCATCAGTTAGATTAACTGCGTTTGAAGATCCCACAATTATGAATACAGAAAATGGTATAAAAAACCAACCCAAGTTAATGATTAAATTTTTAAAAAATGGAAAATATAAGTTCGTTAGCTCTATATTTTGTGAAAAATGAGATAAGCTAAATACTCCTACTGTTGTTATTAAAATTTGCGAAATAAGTTTAAATTTGAAAGAAATACCAGAAGAATTTTTAAATTTAATTTTTTTATAATCATCAAAGGCACCAAGTAAACCAAAGCTTGTTACTATATAAAGTAAAAACCATATATGATAATTGGATAAATCTCCCCATAAAAGTATGCCAGAAAACAAACCTAATAATATTAAAACCCCTCCCATTGTAGGAGTTCCAATTTTTTTCACAATATGTTCTGATGGACCATCTTCTCTTATCGGATCTAAGATTTGTCTTGCAGAAAAAAACTTAATAAATGGAGTGCCCACTAATAAGACTATAATCATCGAGGTAAACATCGCTAATCCTGTTCTAAAAGTAAGATATTTGAATACATTAAGGAAGCTGTATTGATCCACTAATTGAGAAATAAGACTATAAAGCATTAATTTTACCTGTTTTTATTTGAGTAGCTAGGGTGTTAAGACCTGTAGAGTTAGAACCTTTAATCATTAAATAATCATTATTATTTAAATTGTTTTTAATCAAATCAATAATTTGAGATTTCTTTTTTATAAAAAGCCCTCTTTTACCTTGATTAAGATTACTAAAAACCCATTTAACATCCTCACCAATAACATTAATATTTATAAGGGATGTTTTGTTAATACTTTTTGCAATTTCCGTATGTAATTTTTTTGAATATTTCCCTAACTCTAACATATCACCAAGCACTAAATGTTTTTTTGTATTATCAACTTTAATCATATCAAAATTTTTTAATGCTGATTTTAAAGATAATGGATTTGAATTATAACTTTCATCAATAATATATAAATTTTTGTTGAATAATTTAACTTTCACTATATCTCCACGACCAACTGTTATTTTATGATCATAAAAAATATTTTTATCTAATTTATGTATGTCTTTGAAAATTGATATAATTGTAATTGTTGCTAAAATATTTTTTAGGTCATTTTCAAAAAATGAATTTGAATAAAAGTATTTTTTAGTTTTATTAATATTTACAGAAATTTTATATTTAGATTTTTTTCTTGAAATTGAATCTAAATTTATTGTTGCACTTTTATCCCTTAAACTAAAAGATAGAATTTTAAGATTTCTTTTTAATCCTATTTTTTTATGAAAATTATAGAATTTGTCATCTTTGTTTAAAATAAGATAACCACCATCTTTTATGTTTTTAATGATCTCTGATTTAGCTAGGGCTATTTGATTAATATTTTTAAAATTTTTGATGTGGGCATAAGAAATATTTGTAATCACACCGACATCAGGTTTGATAATTTTTGATAAGTATTCAATTTCTCCTTTTTTATCCATTCCAATCTCAAAAATACCAAAAGCATCATTTTTCTTTAAATTAAATAAACTTAATGGGACACCAAATTTATTATTAAATGATTTTGGAGAATAGGTTGTTTGACTAATTTTATTCAAAGATCTTCCTGTTAATTCTTTAAGTGAAGTTTTTCCACAACTTCCTGTTATGGATATAATTTTACTTGGTAGGTTTTCTCTTAGGATAGATGATGCCTCTGTTAAAAATTTTAAAGTATCTTTTACTACTATTTCTTTTTTTGATTTTTTTTTATTATTAGTTATTGCTAAAGATGCACCCTTAATTAAGGCCTCTTTAATAAATAAATTGCCATCGTTGTTTTTACCTCTAATAGCAAAGAAAACATTATTTTTTTTAATTTCTTTAGAATTAATTGATGCGTTATTAATTTCTATTTTTGAAGAAATATCATTTGAATTACTTAATTCTTTTAAAATATTTAATTTAAGGTTACTTGAAAGTGTTTTATTTTTGATTGTGATATTTTTTAATATTTCTCTTTCATCAGAAAATAATTTTTTAATTTTTTTATATTCTTGAATTATTTCATGACCTTTGCCTGCAACTATTAAAATATCACCGGTTTTTAGATCAAATATTGCTTTTTTGATAGCATTAGCCCTATTTGAAATCTCATAGATTTTAGATTTTTTGATGTTTTTTCTTATAGAAGTTCTTATCATCTTTGGATTTTCATATCTTGGATTGTCATCTGTTAAGTAAATTCTATCACAATATTGACTGGCAATTTTACCCATCATTGGTCTTTTTGTTTTATCTCTGTCTCCACCACAACCAAAAACTATTGAAAGTTTTCTACTTTTAAACTGCTCCCTTAAACTCTTTAAAGATGTTTTTAGTGCATCAGGCGTGTGTGCATAGTCTAACATAACTCTTGAATTGTTTTTAATCATTCCAATTTGCTCTAACCTTCCACTTACTGGTTTTAAATTATCAATCACATTAATAATTTTTTTAAAACTTAAACCGCTTTTGGTTGCTGCCATCATTGCCATTAAAATATTTTTAATCTGGACTTTTCCTATTAATTTTGTTTCAAATTTATAAATATTTCTATTATATTTAATTTTGACTACTTGTTTTTCATTGTTATATTCATGAGAAATAATTTCTAAATTGCTTTTATTATTTGAAATTGTTTCAATATTATATTTATTTTTTAAGGCTATTTCTTTAATTTTCTTATATTGAGGAATTTCCATGTCAGTAATTATATTGGCTTTTTCTCCAAGTAATGTTTTAAAAAGATATAATTTTGATTTAAGATAATCTTTAAGCGTTTTATGATAATCTAAATGATCATGAGACAAATTAGTAAATATGCCTGTTCTAAATTTTAAACCATCTAATCTATTTTGCTTAAGTCCATGGCTAGATGCTTCTAATATAACATTATTAATTTTTTCTTTTTTAAGTTTATCTAAAATTTCATTTAATGCAATTGGATCGATAGTTGTGTTTGAAACTTTTTTTATATAATTTGGTGTTTTGATACCTAGTGTTCCAATTGAGGCTACTCTTTTTTTATTCAATTTTAAGATTTGAAAATAAAAATCAGCAACTGATGATTTTCCATTTGTTCCTGTTACTGCAATTATATTATTTGGCTTATTTTTATAATTCATATAAGCAAATTTTGCTAAAAATTTTCTTACATTAGATGATTTTATAAATAATATGTTTTTTTTTACACCTTTAAATTTTTGATTAGAAATAATAATTTTTGCACCTTTTTGAATTGCGTGATTAATAAATTTATTACCATCTATTTTTGTTCCTTTTATTGCAAAAAAAATATTATCTTTTTTACATTTTGAACTATCAAAGCAAAGACCTGAAAAATATTTATTTTTATGCTTTAATTTTATTCCTTTAATAAAATTTCCGATGATCATGAATAAACTAATTTTCTATATATTTTGTGGCTAGAATAGGTCCAATTTTATCTATAATCTTTCCTGCGGCCTCAACTGATGTCCATCCAGCTGTATTTCTTGGGCTACCCTTCAGCTTAAATCCTGAACCATCTCTATATTCATATACATAATCTTTATTATTTTTTGTTGATTCAAGCATTAGCACTAAGACATATTTAGGATTATCTGTTGGAAATACTGATGCAAGCGTATTAATTTTAGTATTAGAGTATATGCTGTTATTTACCTGCTCTGCAGTTCCGGTTTTACCACCTACTTGATACCCTTTAACATTTACAAGTTTTGCCGTACCTTCTGAAACTACTTTTCTTAGCATAGAGTTCATTTTTTTTGAGACGTCATTCTTTAAAATTTTTATTTTTTTATGTTTTTTCTCTAAGTCTTTTTTTATTATTGTTGGTTTAATATCATAACCTCCATTTGTAATTATTGAATATCCCTTGGCTAATTGCAGTATTGTTGTTGTTATGCCATGACCAAACGCAATAGTTTCAAGTTTACAACCTTCATACCAGTCTATTGTCTGAGGTTTTCCTACTTCAGCAATGTCAAAGTCTATCTTATCCAAAATACCGATAGTATGCAAAAATGATTTATGTTTCTCAATTCCAACTTTTCTTATAATTCTAACTGATCCAATATTTCCTGACTTTATGAGAATTTGTTCAACAGTTAGGTCTGGTGGCATTTTATTGTCATACTCTTCAATACTATGCTTCTTTCCACAACTAATACTTTTTTTTGAATCTAAAAATTCAGTATCAGGTTCTATTAATCCTTCATTTATTCCAGATGCAATAGTGAAAGTTTTAAAAACTGAGCCTAACTCATAAGTACCTTTTGTAATTTTATTAATATAATTAACATCTTTAATTGTTTCTCTTTTGTTTAAATTAAAATCAGGCAAAGAAACCATAGAAAGTATTTCACCATTATTTACATTCATTAAAATAGCAGCACCGCCCTTGGCTTCAAATATATTTTGAAACCTTAAAAGCTCCTTCCTAATTATAAATTGAATATCTAAATCTACTGTCAACTTAAGAGGCTTATTTATTTTTTTTAACTCTCCATCAAAAGATTTTTCTATTCCCGAGATGCCATTATTATCATTATCTATTTGGCCAATTATGTGACTAAATAGATTCTCTTGTGGATAAAGCCTTACTAAACTTACCTCTGAAGATATTGATTTGTCTCCAAGCATCATAAGTTCTTCATATCTTTTTGGTCTTATATTTTTTTCTAAGTAAAAAAATCTATCTCCATCTAGCTTTTTTTTAATCTTTGAAAGATTTTCATTTTTATAAATATGATTTAACATTAACAATAAATGTTTTTTATTAATAACTTTGGCAGGATGAATACCTACATTAATTGAGTCGACTGTTTTAACTAAATAATTTCCATTTCTGTCAATTATATCTGCTCTATAATTTTTTTTAGTAATTGGTGTTTTAATATTATTTTCTATTTTTTTCAATGAACCTAAATGAAGAAGTTGAATTGAATAGATAATTGAAACTATTAAAAAAATAAAGAAAATAAAGGCTATTCTATTAAACTCAATATTTAAATTCGTTTTACTTTTTTTATATGAAAATTCATTTTCATACTGCTCCAAGGTAACATTATTTTTATTATCACTCATTGTCTGTTTTCTGTATAAAGTTAGTTATTTTTATTTGGGTATTCATTTCAGTTAACTTTTTGATTTTCATAATATCAATTTTTATTAAGTCTTTTTGAAAGTATTGAGTTTGATATTGAGTTAATTTTTCTGGTGAACTTAAATAATTATATTCTAAAAGTATGTCGCCAAATTCAGATTTTAAGGAAGTAATTCCCTCTTCTATTGTGAGGATTTTATCTTCTATTTCTTTTGTAGAGTTTTTTACTAATGATGTGGATAGTATTAATACAAAAATAATTGTAAGTACTGCTTTCTTCATAATTTTTTAGAAAAATTTTCAATTTTAATTAGACGATCAAACTTCTCTAAAATATCTGTTTCAAAATCATAAAAGTCTTCTTTTTTAATAACATATCTCAATTTTGCTGACCTTGATGGTGAGTTTTCTGTAATTTCTTTTTCTGATGGTACAATTGGTTTTTTACTTAAAGATTTAAATAAATTAATTTTTTCTTCACCTTTCGGCATATAACGCGAAACACTTTTATTTTCTGATAAACTTTTAAAGAAATATTTTACTATTTTATCTTCTAGGGAGTGAAATGTCACAACTGCTATGACACCATCCTTTTTAACAACTTTTGCTGCATTAATTAGTCCATAAATAAGCTCACTAATTTCTTTATTAACAAATATTCTTAATGCCTGAAAAACTTTTGTTGCACTGTGTGTTTTTTGATTTTTCTTTCTTTTTGATGAATCGATAATTCTTACAAGCTCCTCGGTTGTGATTTCTCTAGCTGCTCTATCTTCTACAATATTATGTGCTATTCTATTGCTATCCTTTTCATCTCCAAAATATTTAAATATTTGAGCAAGCTCTTTTTCATCTAAATTATTAATTGCTTCCTTTGCAGAAAAATCATTTATTCCCATCTTCATGTTGAGCTCACCAATGGTCTCAAAAGAGAGACCTTTTTTAGGATCTTTTATTTGAGTGTAAGAATAACCTAAATCAAAAATGATTCCTTTTATATTTTTATTTTTAAGTTTTAAGTTATTTAATTGACTGAATTTAATATTTTTAAATAGGAATCTATCTTCAAAAATTTTTTTAATTTCTTGAGCTTTTTTTAAAGTTTCTAAATCTCTGTCTAGGGCAATAACTTTTGTATCTTTAAAATTTAGAATTTTCTTTGTATATCCACCTTGACCAAATGTGCAGTCAATGAATGTGCCACCATATTGAGGGGTAATAATGCTAATTATTTCAGTTAGCAATACCGGGTAGTGACTTCTCACATTTGGTATTATGGTGGCTATCATTTATTTTTTTGAAGACCATTAATTTTTTTGTCTTCTTAAAAATGCAGGAATTTCTAGATCATCATCTTCAGGAATATTTTCTGAAATTTCTGAAGACAATAAGCCATCTGTTCCTGAGATTTCATCATCTGAACTAAATAGATCTGGAGCACATTCGTCCTCTACATCAAAGTTTTCAAGTCCATTAGAAATATGCTCTATTTCTGCTGAGTTATTTTCCTTAACTTCTTGATTGGCACTAAGCACTTCCTCTGAAAAAGATTTTTCATAATCATTTGATTGGCTATCTTCAACAATGCTTTCAGCTTCTTGTTTGCTAGCTTTTTGTTCACTCAACATTTCTGATGATGAGCTATTTGTTGCTGATTCTTCTATAATTTCATTTTCCAACTTTAATGCATTTGCACCGTGACTAACAGGGCTAGACATTTTTGTTGAAAAATTAAAAGCTTGAGCCGATCCAGTGCTTCCAAAATCTGAATAACCAGGGTTTCTATTTTGTATTCTATGAACCATATTTATTACAGATTTAGCTTCTGGCTGTTGTCCATCAAGAGCAGTTGCAACAATTGAAACTCTTATTTTACCATCAAGAGACGGATCTTGTATTGCTCCAATTATTACCTCAGCTTCTACGTCTACTTCAGATCTTATCTTGTTTACTATTTCATCAACTTCAAAAAGTTTAAGATCTTCACCTCCAGTAATATTGACTAACAATCCTTTTGCACCTTTTAATGTATAGTCATCAATTAATGGATTGCTAATTGCCATATCTGTAGCCTTCATAGCCCTTCCTTCACCTTCAGCCTCCCCTGTACCCATCATTGCTTTACCCATTGAAGCCATTACAGTTTCAACATCAGCAAAATCTAAATTAATTATACCAGGTCTAACCATTAGATCTGTCACACTTTGGACTCCATGCATTAAAACATTGTTAGAAAGATGAAAAGATTCTTTAAATGTGGTTTGTTCATTTGCAATCTTAAATAAGTTTTGATTTGGAATTACAATAATTGTGTCTACATGTTTTCTTAATTCTTCAAGACCTTGTTGAGCTCTTCTCATTCT
>ENA-OSJC01001240-OSJC01001240.1-marine-metagenome-genome-assembly--contig:-NODE-1240-length-21593-cov-4.743354_pt1 | contig 21593 bp, 13 predicted proteins | sample MGYA00237885_ERZ534234 | MGnify/ENA primary metagenome ERZ534234 (study PRJEB26413, sample SAMN06343907) | marine metagenome | isolation source: coastal waters | place: Atlantic Ocean: West Antarctic... | reverse complement strand
TTTTATTAACCTTAAAAATTTCTTCTAATAGTTCTTGCTGAACTCCGGGTAGATCAATCTTCGCTCTACTTCTTCCTTCTCCGGATTGAAAACCATCTTCCCCAAGAACCATTACCACTACATCAGCATTTTTTGCAGCATTTTTTGCAGCGATAAAACCAGATTTATCGCTTTCATTAATTTTAACTTTTTCATGAAATTTCACTACTCCGTTATCATTTAAATTAACGTCTGCTCCTTTTCTATAAATTAATTTATTTTTTGGGTATGCTTTCATTCCTTCTAAAACAGTGACTGCGGTATTATCATCTGAGTTAGTTCTCCAGTTTCCTAAAGGACTATTGTTGTCATTAGCCAACGCTCCTATTAGTACTACAGTTTGATTTTCCTTTTTTAATGGAAGAAGATGATTTTCATTTTTAAGAAGGACTATAGATTTTTTTGCCATTTCCAACACTCCTTTATGATTATTGGGGTGATAAATAACTTCTTTTTCTCTTTCTACATCTAAATATCTATAAGGGTCATCAAATAACCCTAATTCAAATTTTACCCTGAGTATTCTACTAACTGCATCATCAATAAGTTTGACATCTACTTTGTTGGAATTCACTAAATTTTTCAATTCTTTGATATATAAATGAGATTCCATGTCCATATCAGAACCTGCTTTAATCGCTATTTCTGTTGCATGAATTCCATCCTTTGCATAACCATGAGCAATCATTTCTGAGATAGATCCCCAATCAGAAATTACAAACCCATCGAATCCCCACTCTTCTTTTAAAACATCTCTTTGTAAAAATGAATTGCCTGTTGCGGGAATTCCATCTAATTCATTAAATCCATTCATAAAAGTTCTTACTCCAGCATCAACTGAAGCTATAAAAGGAGGGAAAACTATATTATATAATGTGTTTTTACTTATATCCACAGTATTATAGTCTCTTCCTGATTCTGAGAAACCATAACCGGCAAAATGTTTGGCGGTTGCAGCAATAGTATTATGTTTAGAAAGATCATTACCCTGAAAACCTCGAACTCTTGCAGCGGCTATTAGACTACCTAAATAAGGGTCTTCACCAGCACCTTCCATAACTCTTCCCCATCTTGCATCTCTTGAAATATCAACCATTGGAGCAAATGTCCAGTTTGTACCGGCTGCAGAAGCTTCTAAAGCAGCAATCCTAGCAGAGTTTTCAATTTCTTTAAGATCCCAGCTTGCAGCTTCAGCAAGGGGGATAGGACTTAAAGTTTTATATCCATGTATAACATCATTTCCTATTATTAGTGGAATTCCTAATCTGGTTTGTTCAACAGCAATTTTTTGAACAGCAGTTATGTCTTTAACTCCTCTGATATTGAGCATAGATCCCACCAAGCCTTTTTTAAGATTATCATACTTGTATTTTGCATCTCCATTTTTAGGAGATGGTCCTGTGACGTCCCAAAAACCATTATATTGATTCATTTGACCAATTTTCTCATCAAGGGTCATGATATTAAGAAGAGAATCAACCTTCATGTTAATAATATCAATATTACTTTTGGTATTGTTTGTGTTTGTCTGACAACCATTTAATGTCAGTATTACTATTAGTATAATACAGTATTTTTTCATTATTATTTATTTTATTGATAAATTCTTACATAATCTATTTCCATAGTATCGCTAACAAAGTCAGTGGCTATTTCACCTCCCATGTCTCCTCCCATCGCTACATTTAATATTATAAACTGATCCCAATTAAATGGAAGTGCGCATGAGTTACCTACAATATGATGTGGTTTATTATCTACGTAAAATGTCATAGCTTGCTTTGTCCATACCAAGGAGTACACATGAAAATTTTCTGTAATATCTGTATAATCATTGGTGATATTTGAATCTCCTTCGCCGTGATTATCTGGGTGATGAACAGTAGATTGAACTCTAAAATTATTAGATTGGGAAGCCTCAAGGATATCTATTTCTCCACAAGCAGGCCAGACGACAGATTTAAAATTAGATCCAAGTAACCACAAAGCTGGCCAAGTTCCTTTTTTACCCGGTATTTTAGCCTTAATATCTATTCTTCCGTAAGTAAAATCCTTTTTTGTATTGGAAATTATTCTTGCAGAAGTATAATTATTCCCATTGTAAGATTCTTTTTTTGCAATGATTTTTAATTTTCCATCCTCTACTTTTGAATTGTCTAACCTCGAGGTATAGGATTGAACTTCATTATTAAACCAGGAATCACCAACTTCATGAACCCATTTGCTTGAATCTAAAGCTCCATTCTCATTAAATTCATCAGACCAAACTAAGTTTGTAAACTGATCTATGGGGGGAGTTTCAGAAACTGTATTAGAGGTTAACCAAACATACCACGCTACATTTTCCTCGACATCGATACTCCTTAAGTATATGTTGTCAGCATCATAACATTCAATTGTATAATTGTGCTCTCCAACATAAAAACCAATAAAACCTTTTCCATAAATTTCTAATTTATTTTCCCCTGCATCTTTTTTAGCAACAAAAGTAGTTTGATAATCTTCTAATGGATACTTTTCTATTTCACCATCTGAGTTAGCAGATTGAGACGTTGATCCAAAATCATTAGTAAGATAATTTGCTTTGCCAAAAATATCTTTATTGGTCTTATGCATAAAAGTTCCGTTTACATTAAAAATGTATTCGTCGTCATAAAATCCAGAGTTAGATTTTGAAAAAGCAAGAGCTTCCCAATAGGTCGAATATTTTTTTGAAGCTTCTCCGTTTGAAAAATGTGCATCTTGGGCTGCATTAATTTTCCAAGTTTTGGAAGAATCACCAGCAAGTAATTCTAATAACTCTTGTTCGGAATCTGGTGGCTTCACATAAATAGTTAATTTTTTATCTACAGAAATATAATTATCCGTACTTGAATAAGCAAGAACCTTAATGTCATAAGTATTCGTGCCTTGCTCGCTGTAAGTATATTGAGCAGACCCTGAGCTAGTTTTAGAATCTCCTGTTCCAAATCTAAAGCTATAGGATACCCCATTGGTTGCCTTGGCTGTTAAGTTTACCACTCCTTTTCCATCTCCATTTGGCTGGTTATTATCTGACCCTACAACATCAATTGTCAAAGTTAAATTAGTAGGGATTATTTCAGATGGCTCCTTGGGTTCTTGACTTTGCTCATTAACTGTACTTCCAGAACATGAAATTAACATTAGAACTAAAACAAATAATTTTATTGTAGTTAATCTTAAAATATTATGAACAAAATATTCTTGCATTGAACTAGTTTTGTTTTGTGATAAACAAATTAAATTTTTTAATTTTTGAAATAAAAATGGATAGAAAGAGATGTGTTTAAAAAAACCTGAAAAAGACTATTATAAAATCTTTTACAGGTTTTAATAAAATTAAACAAACTTTACTATTTATTAGTGATTTTCCACCACCAAGTATTGTTTTCGTCAGCAAAATAATTTTTTAAATGAAGTTCTCCACTTGTAGATCGATCCAAAATTTTAAAAGTATGTGCTCCATTATAAAAGCCCATAAAACCTAAACCTGATAAATTAATTGTTTCAACTCCCCCTGGTGCAGAAATATACCATTTTCCAGTAATTTTATTTATATCTGCTCCAGACAATGGATAGTTATCAACTTCAGAACAACAGTCACTAGGAGTTTGATCTCTAAGCCCTCCAAAATCTCTAGCTAGTGGGACGCTTTTTCCAAAAATATTATTATCGGCACCTGCATCAAATGTAAATGTTCCATCACTAGAAAAGGTATAACTATCGTCATACATTCCTGTAGAAGCTTTAGCATTAGGATTAGCAGAATACCAAATAGGTTCTGTCATGTCATTAGCACCAACACCAATATGCCCCTTTACTTCTTTATGAATTCTCCATTTTCCAGTTGTTAATGCGCTAATAAGTTCGGCAGGGGCAGAATAAGTAGCAATTACTTTAACAGTTTTTGCAACAACAGTTGAAGTTCCGCCTGGACCAATTGCAATTGCACTTACCGTATAATCATTGGTTCCAATTGTAGAAAAATTATAAGTCTTTTTCCCGGATGGAATTAATTTTTCTTCCCCATTATAAGAAAATTTGTAGGTCATTGCTCCAGAACCAGTTATAGTAAAATGAACTGTTCCTGAACCATCTCCATTAGGAGCAGCTGTGGTGGCACCAACTATTTCGGCTGTTAACGTTACATTGGTTGGAGCTACTATTGCCCCAAGTTTGTATTCTTCCTCTTGACAACTAATAAATGTAAAAATTGTTAGAGCGAAAATTGTTTTAAGTAATAAATTTATTTTTTTCATTTTTATATATTTTATCTGTGAACAAATATGTTATCAATATAAGCTACGACCTTATCGTTATTGTTTTCTCCGTTAAATTGAAGTAAAATTCTACTATACTTAGTTTCTGCCTTTTGATCAGAAAAATCAAATTCTAAAGTCTGCCATTCATTTAAAGCTATTGCTTGCTCTTTTACAGCTTGGCCATTCCATGGTTCTCCAGAGGATCCGTCTTGTAGTTTTACCCACAATTTATTAGCTTGACTTCCTGTTAAACCATCCTGTGGAACATATACCTTAACAGTTACTTTATTATAAACCGATAGGTCTAGCTTTTTAGTATTTGCAGCATCTAAATCAAATCTAACGTTAGCATATTGACCTCCATCATCAGTGTATTTCAATACTTTAGAAGAAGTATTGATAGTGCCTGAAAATGGATTGGTTATAATTTCCTGACCACATCCGTCCCCAAACCATGTTGTAACATTTCCGTTTCCTTCAAAATCATCATGAGCTACTGGAGTTACATATTCAAAATCGTCAATATAAGCTACCACCTTATCATTATTGTTTTCACTATTTACTTGGAAAACAATTCTATTAAAATTAGTTGCAGAGGATTTAGCTGAAAAATCTACCATAACTGATTGCCATTTATCTAATTCAAGTGGAGTAATTACACCAGATTGACCAACCCAGGGTTGACTAGAGGTTCCATCCTGAAGTTTCACTTCTACCTGATTTGGTTGAGATCCTGTTATGCCAGATGATGGAATATAAATTTTAAATGTAAATTTATTGTTTACTGAAAGATCAAATTTTTGATCTGCATCGAACTGAATATTAGCATATTGTCCACCAGTATCTTCGTATTTAAGAACATTTGCAGAAGCATTTCCAGCGCTTAATGGATTGGCTACAATAGATTTTCCTAGCGCATCTGCTCTCCAATTAATAGTCCCACTTCCTTCAAAGTCATCCAGTATTACTTGTTCACCAGCCGGAACAAATTTCATAATATCATCTAGGTGATAGGTTCCTGCTTTGGAAGCTCCACCATCAACAAAAAATACTAATTTTTTAAAATCAGCTGTTCCATCAAAAGCAGTTCCACCATTTGGATAATCTTGTTGGGTAACAGTTGAAAAATCAAAAGTTAAAGTATTCCATCCTTGAGTTGAAAAAGTCTGATCTAGTATAATGTATTCATTTGCTCCGCTTTCTTCCAGTTTCATAGATAGTTTATGTTCTTCAGAATCTGGAGAATAAATTTTAACAGAATATTTATTAAGGTTATCCTTAACTATTTTAATAGGCTGATCCAAATTGATTTGTACGTTTTCCCATTGAGCTCCAGAGTTAGTGACTTTTCCAGTATTGTTTGATGAGTTATCTGGATCTTTAGATAATTCATAAGCAGTCCCTCCATCAACATTAAATTTTTCTTCTTTATCAAATTTAATTGGAAGCTTTGTTTCTGATTTTTTATAAAAGTAAATATTATCGATAAAGACTGATTTATTTCCTGTACCCTCAAACTTAAATTGAAAAATATCATTCATTGAAAGACCTTGATCAGTAAAGTCTTTAAGTGGAATATCAATAGTGGTCCAATTATCTTTTGTGAGAGTTTTTGAAACAAATTTTTCACCTGAAGCTTTACTAATTGAAAAAATCTTAATTGCGTCTAGGTCAGATGTCCACATATCCATATGTAAAAACTCCATTCCAGAAACATCTTGTTCTGTAAACTGAATACCTTGGTAATTAAGATTGGAGTATTGTATCATTTTATCTCCGTTCAAATCGTATGGGGCATATTGTGTTGACTGACCCCATCCTGGATTTAAATTGGTACCAGTTATGTCGGAATACTTATCAGAAAAAATTGAAACTACACTTGAACTAGGTCTATCTTTTGGGTTAGTAGCAGAAGCCATTGGCTGCATTATAGCAGTAACTTCAAAGGCAGCAGTATAGTCAGTTGTTGCTATAGCACCCCCTTTGGCAGTGACTTTAATGGAATATGTTCCCGCTTCCTTATAAATAAAAGAAGCTACTTTTCCAATATTAGCAGACACTGCAACTGCATCGGTTTCACCCGGCAGAAAATCAAAAGTTGTAGCATAATCAGCAGAGGCTGTTACGTTTACTTTTTTAGAAATTGCAGCATCGTTTGTAATAGCGACAACCAGGTTTTCAGGGGCTTTAAAAGACACTACTAGTTGTACATTAGTAGTTGCTTTTAAATTATTTAATCCCTTGGCAGTAACTTTAACCGTATGGGTTGCTTCGCCATAAGTATGATTCACACTTTTTCCAGCCATAATACCAGTTGTAGCAGTAGAGCCATCACCAAAATCAATGTCAAATGACATAGCATTTTCACCAGTTGGTGTTATGGTAACAAGACCTGTATTGTCTTGGGTAATTTGAAAATTAGCACTGACATTTGATGGAGCAACAATTCCAAAATCAGTTTCTTCCATGAAGTCTTCATTACAGCTAATCACTGCAGTGAAAACGAAAAGTAAAGTAAAAATTTGTTTTATTGTTTTCATATTTTCTTATTAAAAAAAATTAATATCCTGCATTTTGAGTTATACCAGAAATATCAATTTCTGTTTGTGGAATTGGGAAAACCTCATGTTTTCCAGTTACAAATCCTGAAATCTTAGATGCAGCCTGACCTGTTCTAACTAGATCAAAAAACCAGTGGCCCTCCATAGCTAATTCTAATCTTCTCTCGTTCCAAATTTCATTAGTTAAAGTAGTTCCAGTAGAACTACTCGCTTTAGAACTGTTTCCAAAAGCTCTAGATCTAACTTGATTCAAATAATTTTGAGCTTTTGAAACATTAGCAGATGATTTTCTGCTATTAGCTTCTGCAGCCATTAAAAGAACATCGGCATATCTTATAGCTCTGTAATTAATCCCATAATTTAACTCTGCTTGAGCAGCACTTAAACCTTCTCTTGGTATATATTTATGATTAAAAAAACCTGTATGCTTATGTCCCTTAGAATATTGAGCCCCAGTGCTAGCAGCCCAGGCAACAATATCTAATATAGCTACACCTCTTCTTGTGTCTGTGGTATCATATGCATCATATAGATCTTGTGTTGGAACATTAAAACTCCAACCTGAAGCATAAACTGATCCGCTGTATCCTCTTATACCGTGGTGGATGATTGCAAAGTTCCCCTCACCTCCTTGAACAAATCCCCAGTCCCACCAGTTGGAATTTTTTGAATGCTGTACTTCAAAAACAGATTCAGCTCCGTTTTGGCCTGAATTATAAAATACAGATTGAAGGCTAGATGGTAATGTATATAAACCTATTAATGGCTCTAATATATTTGCAGCTTCTTCGAACTTATCTTGGAATAAATAAACTTTTCCTAAAAGTGCATGAGCGCTAAAAATAGTAGCTCTACCATTAGTGCTTTTTCCTGCAGGTGCATTTTTAATTGCAGCTTTTAAGTCAGTTTCTATTTGAGCATATACTGTTGCTTTTGGAGATCTAGTTAAAGTTCCAGAGTCCGATGCAGTTAATCTTGAATCTACAAATAATGGGACATCACCAAAAAGTTTAACAAGTTCAAAATAATAAAAGGCTCTTAAAAATTGTACTTCTCCAAAAAGTTCTTTTTTTCTGGAAAATTCTATTTTATCTTTATTTTCAATTAAATAATTAGCTCTGTTAATTCCCTCGTATAGCCATTTCCAAGTGCTTGTCAACTGATCGTTAACAGGATCATGTATCATCCCATCAATTTTTTGAAGTCCAATTACATCTGATGCACTTTCACCACCAGAATGAGAATTTTTAGTAGCCATATCACCAATCATAACACTATATATGTTCCAACCTAGGACATCATATGTTCCAATTAGAGCAGCCTCGTAATCAGCTGAAGTTGTAAAATAATCACTAGCGACAATAGTGTAACTCTCAGAAGCTTCATAATCTACATAATCTTCACACCCAATAAATCCAAGTGATAAAGTGATTATTATTATTTTATTAAAGAATTTATTTTTCATAATATATATTTTTAAAATTTAAGATTTAAACCAAGTGAAACAATTAAAGGAGATGGGTACGTTCCTCTATCGACGCCCGAATCAAGAACCGGATTTCCGCCATTTGAAATTTCAGGATCATATCCAGTGTAAACTCCTTCACCTGTGAAGGTAAAAACATTTTTTGCTAACGTATAAACTCTAAGACTGCTAAGTCCCAAACTTGATATTGTAGACTCTGGAAAATTATAACCCAATTGAATGTTTTTGATTTTAATAAAACTTCCACTTTCAACATACCTGTCAGAAACTCTTGTGTTGTTGTTGGCGTCAACAAAAGTAAATCTTGGTTCGGAACTACTCGTGCCTGGACCTGTCCATCTATTTAAAACTGAAGCAAATTTATTTGTGTAATTAAGATTTCTCTCATAACCTCTAAAAATATCATTTCCAATAGAAGCATAAGTAAATACCGATAAGTCAAAGTTGTAAGCATTTAAAGCAAAATTCCATCCCAAGGTGAAATCTGCAAAAGGATCTCCGATTTTGGTTCTATCATTTGCGTCAATTTTACCATCATTATTTACGTCAACAAATTTTATATCACCAGCTTGAGCATTTGGCTGGGTTGCCCAAGCATCTACTTGCGCTTGATTTTGAAATATCCCAGCAGTTTTATAACCCCAAAATATTCCTGGTGATTCTCCTTGTCTAAATTGAGTTAGGTTTTTTGAAGGAATACCATAACTACTCCCCCAAATATATTTATCACCATTATTGATTTCTTTGACGATATTATCTGTAGTTGTAAAATTAAAAGTAGTGTCAAAACTAATATTTTCAACAATATCTCTTCCGTAAGACAAGCTAATTTCATAACCTTTAGTTTCAGTTTTACCAATATTTGCAACTGGGTAAGTAGGAATACCTAAATAAAGAGATAATGTCGGACTAAACAATAAGTCATCTACTGTTTTAGTGAAATAATCTGCAGTAAATCTAAGTGAAGAATCTAACATTGATAAATCAACTCCTATATTAGTTTGAATTTGATTTTCCCAAGAAACATTATTATTAGGAATTCCTTGCAGAGTAGAACCTGAAACAATGTTGTCTCCAAATGTATATTTTGGGAAAGTAGATATCGTTCCAAATTGAGGAGATGCATTATCATTTCCAACAGATCCGTAACTAACTCTAAGCTTTAAAAAATTAATTATGGGAACATTAAAAAATTCTTCATTTGAAGCCACCCATCCAAAAGAAGCAGAAGGGAAAACAGCAAACTTATTGTTCTTTCCAAAACTAGTTGAACCATCTCTTCTCACTGTTATGGAAGCTAGATACTTCTCTTGAAAATCGTATTCGATTCTGCTCATTAAAGAAACACTTCTTCTAACATTTTGCCATGACCCAGTAGTTTGATCTTCAATACCACCAGACGCTGAACTTAAATCAGCATATTTCCAAGAATTAAAAGGGACATCCACATTAGTTCCACTTAATCCATTTTGAGTATTTTTTCCAATAGTGAACCCTGCAAAGACATTAAAATTATGCTCTTCGTTGATATCAAACTTATAACTTCCAAAAAGCTCATAAGTATAATTGAACCAATTTTGTTTGGTCTCAGTTACTCTATTGTGGTCATCTTTTGTTCTAGGAGATAAATCAGCATTTGCATTTGTAGAATTATGTCCAACCCCATAAAATTGAAGTGGTGTGAATGATTTTTGTTGTTGCCATACACTAGAATAACCTAACCTGGAAGTTATTTTTAAATTATCCATTGGTTTATACTGCAATTCAATTTTTCCAATTAATTTATCTGTTTTATTATCACTATAGGAATTAGAAACTCCAGCTAGTGGATTGATTACTTCTTGAGTAATCGTGTTACTCATTCCATAAGCACCACCAACCATTACTGGGGTCATAGGATCAAAATTTAAAGCATTAAAAATTTGTGAGCCTCCATGACCATTCCCTTTGATATTTGAATACTTATTATGAAAAATAACTTTTATATTATCAGTTAAATCAGTTGAAAAGTTTGAGGATATGGCTAATCTGTCAAAGAAATCTTTATCTCCACCAACGGCAACACCTTCTTGAGAGGTATAACCAGCAGAAAGAAAATAAGTAGAATTCGCAGATCCTCCAGATGCTGAAAAATTAGTTGAAGAGATTGCTGCAGTGTTAAAAAGTTCCTTTTGCCAATCAGTTCCAACTCCAACAGATGATAGATCAGAAAAAATAATTGGACCTCCTGAATTGACACTACCTTCATTTAAGATTGCTGCGTATTGAGAAGCATTTAAAACATTTATAAACTTGTCAACTTGTTGCATACCAAAAGAAGAATCTAATGAGAAAATTGTTTTTTGGTTCTTTTTACCTGATTTAGTAGTTATAACTATTACACCACTACCACCCTTAACCCCATACATTGCTGTAGTTGAAGCATCTTTAAGAACGGATATACTTTCTATATCATTTGCATTTATTGCATCCATGTCCCATAATGAGGAATTTATTCCATCAATAACCACCAATGGATCAGTTCCAGAAAAGGAAGTAATTCCTCTAATTAAGACGGAAGGTTTTCCTCCGGGCGATCCACTAGAAATAACGTTTAAACCAGCTTGACCTTGAAGAACGTCTTCCATTCTAAGAGGTTTAATTTTTTGAATATCTTCACTAGAAACTACAGTTACGGCTCCTGATATATTTGAAGATTTTTGACTACCATAACCCGTAACAATTACTTCGTCTAAAGCATTATCAGGTTGTAACATGGCGCTAATGGAATTAGAAGAATCTACAACAATTGACACTGAGGAATATCCAACAAAACTAAAAACAAGAGTGTCTCCGCTTGTTGCTTCAATTGAATAATTACCATCAAAATCTGTCGAAACACCATTTAATGTTCCTTCTACTATTACGGTAGCTCCGGGGAGAGGAACTCCATTTTGATCAGTTACTATTCCGTTAATTGATTGCGATTGCAAACCAAAACTAAAAGCAAGAAACAATACAATAGATGAAAGTGACTTTAAAAAATTTGTTTTCATAAAAAGTTATTAATAATATTAAACTTAACATTTAATATTTAAAAATATTAATAAATAACCTGTACAAATTTATTAAAATATCAATATACCAACCTGAATGTTATTGAATTAATAAATTAAAGAGTAATAAATGGGGAATTAATAAAAAAAAGAGATAAATAAAAAAATAAAAAATAGCATAATAACAATAATGTATAGTTAATGTAGTGGTAATAACAAGGTTTATCAAAAGAACTAAAGACTTAATAAATGGTCAGTAAGTCCGTCACCTCTAGCTAGATCCATCTTTTTTCTAAGTCGATAGCGCTTAATTTCAACGCTACTTAAAGAAATATTAAGTAAAGGTGCTATATCCTTCGAAGAAAGATTAAGTCTTAGATAGGCACAAAGCCTCAAATCATTATTTGTAAGGGTAGGGTGAATATCTTTAACTTTTTTTAGGAAATCTTTATCTGCATTATTAAATGCTTCCTCAAAAAATTTCCAATCGTCCTTGTTGTTTAGATGCCTATCAATAACATTTATTAAAGAAGATATCTTAGAGCTAGAATTTAGTAGTTTTAAATCTTTTTTAATCTTACTTAAAAACTGATTTTTCTTTATCATACTCATAGTAGAAATTGCCAATTCTCTATTTTTTCCATCAATATCTTGATTAAGTTTTTCGTTTTCTATGTGCATTAAAGCTTGTTTCTTCTCAATTTCTTTTAACTCTAATTGGCTTTTATTAATTCTTATTATTTTTTCTTCTTTTTTTCGATAGAAATTGTTGTAATAAGTATTTGTAAAAAAGAAAAGAACTCCAAAAATCAGAGCGTAATTTGCTATCATAAAATTGGAAAAATACCAGGGTCTTTCGATAGAAAAATCAACAGTTTTTTCGTCTGAAAAGTTATCTCCTATTTTAGATCTTACTTTGAATTCATAATTTCCAAATCTAAGGTTGTTAAATGTAGTATTAGGGCTTTCGTTCCAATCACTCCACTCGTTTAAATATCCATCTAAAATGTATTGATATTGTACTTTTTTAAATTTTTGATAATTCGTAGAATTATAGTAAAATGAAATATTATTAGTTTTATAATCTAGTTGAAAACTTTGTTCACTTACTATTGAGCTAGCGGACTCGTTAACTTTATTAACCTCAACACGTTCTATTTGAATTATCGGTTGACTGGGGAAATAACTTTCTAAATCAAAAGAAATATATCCATTATTAGTGCCAATAATATAACTTTCATTCTCAATTTTTGAAATATTTTCATATACCGTTTTTCTTAATTTTTCAGGAAATAAGATACTTGATATTTTCTTTTCATTAGACATTAAATCTTTTGAAAGATAATGCATGTAATTCTCTGAAAACATCCATAATTTTTTATCTTGATCATTAATGATAATTCCATTAATTAATTCTTTTTTAGATAAATTCGAGAGCAAAATATCTTTTTCAAAAATGTCTTTTTGTTCGTTGAATTTATAAAATCCCTCACTATAATTATAATATATTTCATTGTCAAATTTGGACAAACTCGCACTACCACCAATAGAAACAGAAGAGTCAATTTTAACAGACTTTAAAGTATATAAATCACTACTTAAGGAAAGCTTATAAACTCCTTTATATCCATGACTAACAATTAAATCACCTTTGCTGGAAAACTCAAAAAATCTAGAAGAAGTTTCAAATCCATTTATTTTATTTCTTATTTTCCATGATCCTTTAATTTTATGTAAAATATTAAATCCACTATAGGTTCCCTCCAAAATTAAATCTGAAAATTTTGTTGGCTTTTTAAAGCCCCATGTTCCAGCAGTTTTAGGTATTTTAATGGCAATACCATTATTTATTAGAAATGATCCTTCGTTGTGGCCACAAAATAATTCTCCGTCAATTACAGTTAAATCCCAAACCTGACCAATAGTTTTAGGTATTTGTTTAAAGGGTATATTCGATTTATATTTTTTAAAAAAAAGGCCTTGATTTGTGCCTACATACAAATAATTTTTATGAAGCTTAGAGGCATAAACTGTTCCTAAAACTCCATCATTATCATTATAATTTTTAAAAGGGGATTTACTATTGATTAAAGAAATTCCGTTATCAAGACCTAACCATAAATTATCATAGAGATCTTCAAAAACAGACAAAACAGTGTTGTTAGTAATTCCTTGTGATTTATTAATAGTGCTTATAAACTTTCCTTGAGAATCTAGTAATATCAATCCTCTTCCAATGGTTGCTAATGCAAACCTTCCATTTCTTAATCTTTTAGCATCATATACATTAACAGAGGATAATTCAGAATAGCTTGAGTTAACTGGACTCCAAGTAGTTAATTTTCCATTTGGAAAAAGTTCAAAAAACTGCATTTTATCAGTAACAATTAATAAATTTCTTTTTTCTTTGAAAATGTTTACTATATGAGGAGACTGACCGCTATTTTTTAATCTAGAGTCGCTAGATACTAAAATTTCTTGGCCATTCTCTAATGTATAAAGACCTGAACTAAGGGTAAAATATAATCTATTATCAACTATAAAAGAGTTGAAAATATCTTGATCGGGATTTAAAATATTAAATTCGCCAGAGGATTCATTATACATAATAAGCCTGGAAAGAGATTGAAATATAATCCAATTGTCGTGTTGCAAAATATTCCAAAATTCCTCGTCATTTTCAATTAATAAATTATTAGATTTTACTAAAGAAACAAATTCATATAAACCCTGATTGTTTTCTTCCCAATACCCAAAATTCTCATATAAACCCGCGTAAACTCTCTTTTTAATAGACTTAATTGAACGAACTATTACTCCGTTTGGGGAAGGGAAAAGAGTCCACCTTGATCCATTGAACTTCAAAAGTCCATAACTGTTTGCAAAGAAAAGATCATTATCAACAGATTGGGTTATGTCCCAGTTCTGGGTTGCAGCATTGTAATCATCTGGTAAATAAGATTGTATAGGTGGAAGCAATTGAGATTGCATACCAAAAGTAATCAATAAAATAAAAATATATCTTTCCAATAAGACTGACAGTTAGATGGTTATATTACTAGTTCCATTCAAATTTAAAGTAAATTTTAGAATTTCATGCTATCTAATATGTATAGTAGATACTATACTAACATTATAACTTACCAAAGAAAAGCATATAGAAAAGCTGTAATGATGCAAATAACCATTGCAGCAATATTGAAAGAACTAGATGTCTCAAATAATTTTTTTCTAAGAACTATTCCTTTTGGATCATCTTGATTGCCCTCTAAGTAACTTATAGTGAAAATTATAAATATCGTAGCTAAACAGGTTATTCCCATCTGATTCATAAAAGGAGTTTCGGCTAAAAACCAAGTAGAAGGAACTACTTTAAAATACATGGCTACAGGAACCGAGGAAATAACACCCCATATAGCTGCATTATTTGTTGCTTTTTTATAAAACAATCCCATTAAAAAAACTGCTAAAATTCCAGGACTCACTACACCCGTATACTCCTGAATAAACTGAAAAACTTCACCTAAACTCCCTAGTTGAGGAGCTATTACCATAGCTATGATTAAAGATACTAATGCTGTTATTCTACCTACTTTTACAGTAGATTCATCCGAAGCATTTTTATTTATAAATGATTTGTAGATATCCATTGTAAAAATAGTAGATGTTGAATTCAACATGGAAGCTAAGGAAGATACTATAGCAGCCGCTAATGCTGCTAAAATAAGGCCTAAAAATCCAGAGGGAATAAAGTTTTTAATTAACCAAGGCGCGGCATTATCATTGGCTATCATCCCATTTTCGGAAATAAAACTTTGATCGATTGTCTCTGGATTAAAAACTCCTGAGTCCATATTCATCACGTATGCAACGATTCCAGGAACTACAACAATTACTGGCATTAAAAGTTTAAGAAAAGCTGCAAAAGCAATTCCTTTTTGCCCCTCTCTTAAGTTTTTTGCCGCTAAAGTTCTTTGAATAATATATTGGTTAAAACCCCAATAATAAAGATTTGCTACCCACATTCCACCAACTAAAACAGCTATTCCAGGAAGATTTTTCCAAGTATCTTCTCCATTAGTATTTATAATTTCTCCTTTTGAGACTATCATTGTAAATCTTTCTGGCACAGTATCATAAACATAAACCATACCATCAATAAAACTTCCAGACTCTGTAACGTTAGACAGTGCAAAATAAGTCATCATCAAGCCTCCAAAAATCAAAAGAACTACCTGTATAACATCTGTCCAAGCTACGGCTGCGAGTCCTCCCCAAAGAGAGTATGCTGCTGCGAATAAACCTAACCCTACAATGCTAACAAAAAGCAAGCTCCCGTCCCCAGTACCTATAACAATATCTAATGCTTTAGCTCCCAAAAATAGAACAGTTGTCAGGTTTACAAATACAAATAAAGCAATCCAAAAAATAGCTAGAATAGTTTTTAAGTTTGTACTAAATCTTTTTTCTATGAACTCAGGGATGGTATATAATCCTTTTTCTATAAATATTGGTAAAAAATACTTTCCTACTATTAAAAGAGTTATTGCAGCCATCCATTCGTATGATGCTATGGCTAATCCGGCAGCAAATCCAGATCCATTCATTGCGACAAATTGCTCAGCAGAGATATTAGCTGCAATTAAAGAAGCCCCTACCGCCCACCAAGGAAGTGATTTTCCTGCCAAAAAATAATCTTCAGCACTTTTAGCTTTACCACCCTTTTCTCTTGAAACATAGAGTCCTATAAAAAGAATTATTAAACAATAGGAAACAAAAACAACAATATCTAAGGTAGACAAATTCATAATTTATTTTTATGTAATTATAAGAAAATGAAATGTAAAACTAACCATTTAGATCAATTCTAAAAAGATTTAATAGTAGTTTTATATTCTATGAAAAATAAAAGAAGAGAATTTCTTACAAATGTTTGCCCTTCAGTTGCATTAGCTTTTGTGGGAGTTACCATGCTGGAGGCATGTTCCTCTGGAGGAGATGATACAATTGACAATGGAAATGATGGTAGTGGAGGAGATGGCAATAACGACAAAGGATATGTAATTAGTGGGAGTGATATAATTATAGACTTAAATAATGGCAACTTTTCTGCATTAAACTCTAATGGGTGGATGAATTTTACTGCTCAAAAAATGCTGCTTTTAAAAATTGATGCATCAACGTACAGAGCTTTTACAAATAGTTGTCCTCATCAAGGGGTGAGAACTGCTTGGTCATATAATTCATCTGAAGACAAATTTAAATGTAGTTCCCATAGTAATTCATATCCCTCGGATTGTAACACAGCCGGGTCCTCAGGAGGAGAATTAAAATGTTATAAAGTTTCGTACGCATCCAATAAGTTGACCGTTACCCCTTCGTAGCCCTGCTAGGAATCGAACCTAGATCTAAAGTTTAGGAAACTTCTATTCTATCCGTTGAACTACAGGGCTAAAATATTTATCAATCCGAAAAATAAGAACTGAATAATTAATAAATGAAAAGAAAAAGTATTTTCTTTTTTATCAATTCCATACTGAAAAAGTATTTGAACGGCTATTCCAATTATAAACCAAGCAAAATAATTTTGAATTGGAGCATCCTGATTCGAAAAAACCCAAAATCCCATTTCAGGAGCAACAGGTTCAATTAAAATATCTAAAACAACCATTAAGAAAGCTCCAAATAAAATTGCTTTAACTTTACTTTTATCAAAGACGAAAGACGAAAATGATCCTGTAATAAAAGTCAAAAGAATCCATTGTATTCCGATCATTATAGGAACTCCTAAGATTTTAGAACCAAGATTTTCCAGATATACATAATCTCCAAAAATAATTCCGTAATTAACTCCAATAATTTCGACGATCATCCCAATTAAAAATATAGAGAGTCCCGAAATTAAATTTTTATTCTCTAGTTCTTTTTGAGTAACGAATAGCAAAACAAAAGATATAAACAGATTGATTGGAGTAAAAGCAATAAACCAATCCTTGTTTCCATATATAATCCCAATAAGTCCACATATATGAAATACCCATACAATACATATTGAAATATTAACAGTTGGATTTTTAGTAAATAAAATATTCATAAATTATTTTATCAAATTAGAAACAATTTTAGCTGAAAGTAAACAAAGTGGTATTCCCCCACCGGGATGAACACTTCCGCCACAAAAATATAAATTTAAAATTTTATTTGAAAAATTTGGGTGTCTTAAAAAAGCAGACATTTTATTATTACTTGAGGCTCCATATAAAGATCCTAAATAAGACTGAGTCTTTAATTCGATATCCTGGGGAGTATAAACTCTTTCATTTTCAATAAAAGGCTCGATATCAATTTTTAAAATATTATTGATTTTTTTTATGACATTTTTTCTAACAATGGTAGTAATAGTTTCCCAATTTTGATTTTCATTATTAGGTGAATTAATCATTACAAACCAATTTTCGCAATTTTTCGGTGCATCTAAGGGTATGTCTTTAGATGTAATATTGATATAAACTGTTGGATCATTATAAATCTCTTTTTTATTGAAAATTGAGTCAAACTCCTTTTTATAATTGTCTGAGAAAAAAATATTATGCAAATCTAACTCTGGAAACTGATTTTTTATTCCCCAATAAAAAATAATTGCAGAACTAGACCTTTCTTGGTTTAAAATAACATCTGGTTTTTTTTGATCTTGTAGAAGAGTATTATAGGTGGGAACTACATCCATGTTAGAAACCACATAACTAGAGTAATATTTTTGATCATTTACTTGAATTCCAATAGCTTTTTTGTTTTCAACTAAAATTTTTGAAACATTTTGATTGAATCTAAAAATAACACCTTTTCTTTTGGCAAGCTTAACAAGAGAATTAGTTATATCTACCATTCCTTTTTCAACTAAATAAGTTCCGTGTTCTTGTTCCAAATGCTGAATAAGTGTCATCATACCAGGTGTTTTATAAGGTGAAGAACCATTATAAGTGGCAAACCTATTGTAAAGCTGGATTAAGTGTGGCTCTATTAATTCTTTTTCATTCACTTCGTTCAGATTTTTCCCAATTTGAAAAAGATTTAAGTTCACAATAGCCTTTAATGTGTCGCGATTTAAAAATGTACTAAGTTTATGTAGTGATTTTTCTAGAAATATTGTTTTAGTCAAATTATATTTCTTTTCAGCTTTTTTTAAATATTTCAATAATCTAGATGTGGGAACACCTAATTTTTTTTCTACTTCATCTGCAAATTTATTTTTGTCAGAATAAGCGGAAAGTCTTGTCCCATCTTCCCAGAAATAGTTGCATGAGATCTCTTTTTTTTTGTACAAAAAATAATCTTTGGAGTTTTCTCCAAATAAATCGTAAAGTTCATCTACAAAATGAGGCATCGTAAATAATGAAGGACCAGCGTCAAACCTATAGTCTCCTAAATTAAAACTAGCAATTTTTCCACCTGGATACGAATTAGATTCAAAAACTTCTATATCATATCCTTTAGATCTTAGCCTAATACTTGATGCAATTCCAGCTATTCCAGCTCCAATAATTATGACTTTTTTCAATCTTTAAAACTTATTAAATTAGAACTTAAAACTTCAAACCTAGCAAAAAGATCTTCCTTATACCAATTCCTTTTTTTTGTTTTTATTACAATTTTTGAATGTGCACCCTTACCGTAAGCAAATTCTTTAACAGAATCTAAATTGTTCCATACACTAAAAGTTGCTTGCTGAATAAACGGCCATTCTCCAATTCCTTTAAACCATTCTACCCCTTTTGCATTTTGCATTGCTAAAGAGGCTTGTGGAACTGATTTCCAAAACTCAAATAACTTATTTTTATTCAATGTTGCTCTTGTAATTATTCCTATTTTATTTTTTTTATTTATCTCCTCTTTACTAATTGGAAAAGGATTTATTCCTTCCCATAAACCATGGCTTTTTATAGTTTTTAAAAAAAAGTCTTCTCTAGAGGACGCTTTTTTAGAAATTAATTTTGAATGACCACTCTTTTCAATAAAAGCAGTAGCAAATGATTCTTTTTCCCACACACAAAGTATTGAATAAGTACTGAAATCAGGATACAAACTAAAACCTTTTCCAGAACCAGTACCTAAAAGTTTAAAAAAAGATAAACCAGGAGTTTTTTTTAAAACATCAAAAGCAAGGCTCATTTGAGTAAAAGCCCAAAACTTGTTTTTTTTATACTTAAAAAATGAAATAGTTGTCAAAACGGAAATTATAAAGCAAATCTATGGAATAAAGAGAGGAGTTTATATAATAAATTCTTATACTTCATAGTTAAATGCTTTTGACTAACAGTTCAAAATGTTTAATAATTTACTTTTCAATTTGTCAGATGCAAACGAAGCTTTAATTGCATTTATATTACAATTTAAAAAATGATGATTGTTCCATTCAAAGTGCTTGGAGAGCAATGAATATTCTTTGTTTAAATTAGTGTCTGAAATAGTCCTTCCATCAGAATTTACACTGATTGAAAGTTTTTCTTTATAAAGTTTATTAATTGGGTGACTTGAATAGTCATCATAGACTTTAGTCACAATATTACTAGTTAAGCAAATTTCTAAATGAATGTTTTGTTTTTTAATTCTATCAATTAAAATAAGATCTTCAATACTTCTTACTCCATGTCCTATTCTGTGCGGCATTAGTTTATCTAAAGTTTCTAAAACACTATTAGGCCCTAAAGCTTCTCCAGCATGAGCAGTGCAAAAGATGTTATTGTTTTTTGCGTATTTAAATGCCTTTATATGATTTTCTAATGGATATCCTGCTTCGTCTGCTGCAATATCAAAACCAACAACATTAGTGTTTTTAAAATCATTAACTAAACCAACGGTTTCCATAGCTTGATTTTCACTAAAATGTCTTAATGTACATAGAATAAGTCCTGTTTCTATTCCTGTTTTCTTAGATTGTTTTTTAGTGATTTGACTAATAATTTTGACTACTTCACATGAAGTCAATCCTTTATCAAGATGAAGTAAAGGAGCAAACCTAATTTCAGCATAAATTACATTATCTTTTTTTAATTGTTCAAAAAGATCAATAGTAACTAACTCTAATTCTTGCCTTGTTTGCATTAACTCTACTGCTCTGTCTGCACATTTAATGTAATCTTTTAAACAACTACATTTAGTGCCGATAAAATCTTTATTATATTGATTCTTTGAGATTTCAGGATTAATTTTTTTAACTACATCATAGCTTAATGAACAATCTAAGTGAACATGTAATTCAACTTTTAGATTTTTGTTAAAATTCATGTTTAATTTATATAATAAAGAACATGGAACGAGGAATTAATTCCGCATTTATGGACGTAATATAGATTACCATTGTTATTATCCTTGATATCTTTATAGGAATCATTTTCAATTAAGGAATTAACAAATAAAGGAGTTGTGTTGCTGTGTCCAACAATTAAAATTGTCTTCCCTTTATTTTGTTCAATAAATCTTTCATAATAATCTTTTGAGGGGGAATATATAACAACTTTTAAATCATTAGTTTTTGAAAGAGGCTTAGCTGTTTCTAAAGTCCTATTAAGATTTGTAGAGAAAATTTTATCAAATTTTATATGTCTTAAAACATCTTTCCATTTGTCCGCTCTTAAAAGTCCTTTGGAATTTAAATGCGGATTATTATTTTCAGGGTTATCTCTAACTTTTTCTGCGTGTCTTATCAAATAAATTGAAGTGCATTTTTCATGTTGAGAAAAAGCGTGAAAACTGCAAAAAATAAATAATATATAAAAAATATTCATATTTTTATTATACTATTACCAGTTAAATTTTTAATATTTCTTGTGTCAAAATAATTTTAAGTTTTTTTTTATTAGTATATCGATAATTTTATATGCTGTGCTTTATCTATCATGATTGATATTTTTTATACGCTATACCTAGAATAAGAATAGATTTTTTATAAAGTTTTATTATGAGATGCAAATGGAGAAGGATGTTTACCCATTAGAATACGAAGTTGATTTTAAATTAAAAGAATTCAAAACGTGAAAAGTCTTTTAGGGATCGTGGTTCTGGGTTAGGATTTAATATGGGATTATTTTATTTTTTTTATGACAGCTTTATCACCGTGAGGTCTGTAATCAGGATCTAATAAAGTCCTAGTCGCATTCATATCTGTCTTGATATATTGCTCTATAAGTTT
>ENA-OSJC01001239-OSJC01001239.1-marine-metagenome-genome-assembly--contig:-NODE-1239-length-21596-cov-5.675775_pt1 | contig 21596 bp, 19 predicted proteins | sample MGYA00237885_ERZ534234 | MGnify/ENA primary metagenome ERZ534234 (study PRJEB26413, sample SAMN06343907) | marine metagenome | isolation source: coastal waters | place: Atlantic Ocean: West Antarctic... | reverse complement strand
CTTGATTGGCCGTTTGCTTGCAGACATTCATGTGGCGTCCATCGCCAATTACGCTGTAATCCGGCTGATGGGTTATGGCGGAATTTTGCTTGCAGGGCTGGTCATCTGGCAGCAAAAGCATGGACCCAGCCAGCTTATTTCAGCCATGTCAGGCTTCAGTATGGCATTGGCCCTGACGCACACCATTGCCTACGCTGTCGAAGGCATGGACGGGTTGGTTGACCCTTACCTCGTCCCTGGCCTGATGGGGCATAAAAACTTCACAGCTTCTGCCGTTGCCATGGGCCTGCCTGCAACCATTTTACTGATTCAACACAACAACGGCCATCGGCGATGGCTGACGACCCTTGCCATGATCGCCGTGCTATCAATCCTACTTACACAGACTCGAAGCCTGTGGCTTGCGATGGGTGTGGTTGGCATGGTTACCCTATTCACTTTAGCTCAACGCAAGGTGAAGCGTTTAATATGGCCCCTTGCGATGGGCGCATTGTTGCTTGTGGGCTTGATGGCTAACAGCCAAATCAGAGAACGCCTGACCGATGACAGCAACCTCTCAATGCGGCAGGCCTTCTGGCATAACTCCCTTGAAATGGTCAAGGAGAAGCCCCTCATCGGCGTGGGGCCAGGTCAATGGCAAATCCATTTTCCTAAGTATGGCCTCAAGGGCATGGACAATCAAGTGATGGAAGGGGTCACAGCCATAGCAAGACCCCACAATGACATCATATGGATGCTTGCAGAGCATGGCTGGCCAGGGGGATTGCTCTACTTGGCTTGCTTCATTGCATGGATGGTCCTTTGGTGTAATGGCCGGGGAGGTCAAGATAAATTCCTGCATTGGGCTCTGGGGTCCAGTCTTGCTATCCTGGTGGTTTTTGCCCAATTCAGCTTTCCTTTGGAGCGTGCTGCAGTCATGATTCCCTTCCTTCTGATGATGGGTGGACTCCCTGCAAAAAGGTCCTGGCCTGTTCCAGCTAAGGTGTTGAAAGCTTTAGCCTTGCTGTTGATTGGAACCCTGGCCTACAGCGCCTACCATGGCGTGAAGTCAAACGAAGCCAATCAAGCCATTTTACAAGCCAATGAACGCCAACAAGCCATACCAATCCAACAAGCTGTTCAAGCGGGCATGTCTTCATGGAATGAGGTGGACCGGTTTGGCAATCCCCTGCCCTATTTTGAAGGCATGGGACGCCTGATTCAAGAAGCGGGCGGGCGCCAAACATTTGGCCCCAAAGATTTTCAACAGACAGAAAGGCTTTACCAACAAGCCTTGTCATTGCACCCATGGCATGCCGTCACCCTTCACCAATACGGCAACCTGTTTCGCTACCGACAACAGTGGCAGCAGGCTGTGAGCATGTATGAGCAGTTACTTGCTATCTCGCCACGGCACCCACAAGGCCAGTTGTATTTAGCATCATCCCACCTTCAACTGCAGCAAGCTGAGCAAGCAGCCACTGTGCTCATTGCCCTCTGCAATCCGGCGATCACACAAACAGAGGCTTACCAATCCATGGTCATCCAGGCGCTTCGATCCTGTCCAGAAAAAGTTCAACACAAAGGCCTTCAGGCCGTGATAGATCAAACGATCAACACAAAAAATGATCAAGCGTTGCTCGCCTATTTTCAGAGGCATCAAGCAGCTGTCATTGCTGAACAGCAGAGGCGTTAAGCCTTGAGAACCAACTCAACGGGGCAATGGTCACTGCCATGCATGTCGGTGAGGATAGCTGTGGAAGCAACCTGGTCCATCAAGCGATGAGAAACGAGCTGGTAGTCTAATCGCCACCCAATGTTTCGCTCCCTTGCTCCTGACCGCATGCTCCACCATGAGTAACACACGTCCTCTGGGTGCTGATGTCGCCAGCTGTCAACGAATCCAGCTTGTAGCATGTGGCTCAATCCGTCAATTTCAGCCTGAGAGTAGCCAGGGGTTTTGTTGTAATTACTTTTGGGGTTGGCTAAGTCAATGGGCTGATGGGCCACATTGAGATCCCCATTGAAGACCACTGGCTTCACCGCGTCCAATCGTTGCAAATAAGCGGTCAAGTCACGGTCCCATCGCTGCCTTTGAGGCAGGCGTGTCAGCCCGCCTTTTGAGTTAGGAACATAGGCGGTCACCACATAGCAATCACCGAAATCTGCTGTGATCAGTCGACCCTCATTGTCATGCTCATCCACAGCCATGCCTCTAACCACTGACAAGGGTGCCACTTTACTGATGATGGCTGTACCACTGTAGCCTTTTTTTTCTGCAGCATAAGCTTCCACGTGGTAGCCGCTACCAAAAAGCACCTCCGCAACCTGTTCTTCCGTTGCCTTGGTCTCTTGAAAGCAGATGACATCTGCGTTGAGTGATTCCAATTTACCCAACAAGCCTTTGCGGCCTCCAGCGCGAATGCCGTTGACATTCCATGAGATGATTTTCATTGGGTGAAGGTAAGGTTAAGCGAATAGGATTACCTTTCATGTGCCTATGTTTCCTCACCGATATCCTGTCCTTTTTCGCATGACTAGCCTCACCCTGGTCTGCCTGACCCTGGTCTCCTGCAAAAGCCAGTGGCATGCAACCTATGCCATTGACGACTTCTCTGTGACCATGCAATACCAGTTCAGCCAGCAGGGTCAAACGGCAAGCTTTGAACGGCGCATGCAAAGCAAAGGGATGCACACCTTGGATGCCTTGACCATGGGTCAGGATGGCCATCTGATTGGCTACAAACGAACCTTGGTGATGCCAAAAGGCACAACGACAACAGCACGGTGGTCCAAAGACACCCTGTATGCAGAGGACCCCGCGCTTGTCTTGCGTGGACAGGCTGTGAATGGCAACTTGGAAATTCCAACCTATGGCAAGGTCTGGCATGCTGTAGGCATGGACATTTACCCTTTGATCCACCCTCAATTGCTGGCATTGAAACAGGGTGAAAGCCAGGGCATCCTATTGGTGCAAACACCCAGTGGAGATCAAGCAGAAGCCTTCTACCACTGCATGTCTCTGACAGATGACAAGCAGGTGTTCTTGGTGCGTTATGGTGCTGCCAATGGCTTGTTAACCTTTGAAAATCAAGGCAAGCACTGGCTCATTACCTCAGCAGAATGGGACAACCGTGGGGACCCGTGGGTCTACCACATCGCCGTTGATCAAGCATAAGCTCCACCCCCTACTGAAGGGCCTACATGTTTCTTCTGTACTGTCCGCCAACCTCAAACATCGCTTGGGTCATTTGGCCTAAAGAACAAACCTTGGAAGCTTCCATGATGGTCTCAAACAAGTTGCCATTCTCAATGGCCACTTGCTGAATCTTCAACAAAGCCTTCTCTGCCTTGCCTTTTGATGCGATATGGAGCTGTTCCACCGTGTGCATTTGCGACTCCTTCTCTGCCGTGGTGGCACGGATCACTTCGCCAGGAATGACCGTCGGGGACCCATTGGCATTCAAAAAAGTATTCACGCCTACGATGGGGTATTCACCGGTGTGCTTGAGCATTTCATAGTGCATGGATTCCTCCTGAATTTTCCCCCGTTGGTACATGGTCTCCATGGCGCCAAGGACACCGCCACGCTCGGTGATGCGATCAAACTCAATCATGACAGCCTCTTCAACCAAATCGGTGAGCTCCTCAATGATGAAGGACCCTTGGAGAGGGTTTTCATTTTTTGTTAAGCCCAATTCCTTGCTGATGATCAGCTGAATAGCCATGGCTCGGCGAACAGAACCTTCTGTTGGCGTGGTGATGGCCTCATCGTAGGCATTGGTGTGCAATGAATTACAGTTGTCATAAATGGCATAAAGCGCCTGCAGTGTGGTTCGGATGTCATTGAAATCTATCTCCTGAGCGTGAAGGGATCGGCCAGAGGTCTGAATGTGGTATTTCAACTTCTGTGCAGGCTCATTTGCGCCGTACTTCATCTTCATCGCCTTAGCCCATATGCGACGAGCGACACGGCCAATCACAGCGTACTCAGGGTCAACGCCATTGGAGAAAAAGAAGGATAAATTGGGCCCAAAATCATTGATGTCCATGCCACGGCTCATGTAGTACTCAACATAGGTGAAGCCGTTGGACAAGGTGAAGGCCAGTTGTGAAATAGGGTTGGCTCCAGCTTCTGCTATGTGGTAACCAGAAATTGACACCGAATAGAAATTTTGAACCTGATTTTCTATGAAATATGACTGCACATCACCCATCAAACGCAGGGCGTATTCCGTTGAAAAAATGCACGTATTCTGCGCCTGATCCTCCTTGAGGATATCTGCCTGCACCGTGCCCCTAACGACCTTCAAGGTCTCTTTTTTGATCGCCTGGTAAGTCTTGTCATCAAGGACTTCATCACCAGATAGGCCAAGAAGCATCAAGCCTAAGCCATCATTACCCTCAGGTAAATCCCCCACATAGCCCGGCCTTGGCAGCTTATTGTTGTCGTACTTTTTCTTGAATGCCGCTTCTACTTGCTTTTCTAAGCTATTTGCTACAATGTGTTTTTCGCACTGCTGATCGATGGCAGCATTCATGAAGAAACCCAGCAGCATGGACGCAGGCCCATTGATTGTCATAGAAACTGAGGTCGTGGCTGAGCAGAGATCAAAGCCACTGTACAATTTCTTTGCGTCATCCATGCAACAGACGTTCACACCAGCGTTGCCAATCTTGCCATAAATGTCAGGGCGACGATCGGGGTCATGGCCATAGAGCGTCACTGAATCAAAGGCCGTTGATAAGCGCTTAGCGGGCATCCCTAAAGACACGTAATGGAAGCGTTTATTGGTTCGCTCTGGGCTGCCTTCGCCTGCAAACATCCTTGTAGGATCCTCTCCTTGGCGCTTAAAGGGAAACAAGCCTGACGTGAAGGGGAAACTGCCAGGCACATTCTCTTGTAGCTGCCAACGCAGGATATCTCCCCATGACCGGAAAGATGGTGTGACCACCTTAGGGATGGCATTGCCTGACAACGATTTGCTATGGGTAGGCAATTTGATGTCCTTGCCACGCACCGTATAAGTATATAATTCTGCCTTGTAGCTAGCCCTAACATCAGACCAAGCAGCTATCAAATCCCAATTGTAGGGATCCAAATCCCGCTTGCGAAGGGCAAAAGCCTCATCCAATTGCTTAATCAGTCGATCCTTATCATCCAAGGGGCTATCTGCCAATGTTTTAGCTGATTGCCTCAGACTATAGAGGGCGTCTGCTGTATCCGATTGTGTCACAACCCAGTCATTGTACGACCGAATACTTTCTGTGATTTCGCTGAGGTAGCGGATGCGTTTCGGTGGGATGATGTACACCTTTTCACTCATGGCGTCACTGACAACAAATTGGCTGACCAAATGATCTGCCTTAGCTTTTTCTACCAGCTCATCCATGATGGCTCGGTACAATTGGTTGGCTCCGGGGTCATTGAATTGGCTGGCCATGGTTCCGTATACGGGCATGGTATCGGGATCCACGTCAAAGGCATTTCGGTTGCGCTGTACCTGTTTTTTCACATCACGAAGGCCATCCAAGGCACCTCGCTTATCAAATTTGTTGAGTGCAATCAAATCTGCAAAATCCAACATGTCAATTTTCTCCAGCTGAGTAGCGGCACCGTATTCCGGAGTCATGACATAGAGGGACACATCGCTGTGCTCCAATATTTCCGTGTCTGATTGCCCAATTCCACTGGTCTCCAAAATGATCAGGTCAAAATTGGCGGCCTGTAAAATCCGCAAGGCATCACTGACATGGCGGCTTAACGCAAGGTTGCTCTGGCGTGTCGCCAATGAACGCATGTACACATCGGGGTGGTTGATGGAATTCATGCGAATGCGATCGCCTAAAAGAGCCCCACCTGTTCTGCGCTTGGATGGGTCAACAGAAATCAATGCAATGCGCTTGCCTGGCTGATCACTGAGAAAGCGGCGAACCATTTCGTCCACCAATGAACTTTTTCCTGCCCCACCCGTTCCTGTGATGCCAAGTACCGGTGCATGGCTTTTGTCCGCACGCTTTTGCACGGCGTCCTGCATGGTCTGGTAATGCGCTGGGAAATTTTCAGCGCATGAAATCAAGCGTGCAATTTGCCCTGAGTCCGCTAAATCACCCAGTTTAGCCTGACCACCCAAGGGGAAATCACAGGCCTCCAGCAGGTCGTTGATCATGCCCTGCAAGCCCATGGATCGGCCATCATCTGGATGGTAAATTTTACAAATACCATAAGCCTGCAATTCCTCAATTTCATCAGGCAAAATGGTGCCACCGCCACCGCCAAAGAGCTGAATGTGACCAGCACCCTTTTCCACCAAGAGATCACGCATGTATTTGAAGTACTCTAAGTGGCCTCCCTGGTAAGATGTCAAAGCAATGCCATTGGCATCCTCCTCAATGGCTGTGTTCACAACCTCTTCAGCACTGCGATCATGACCTAAGTGAATCACCTCTGCACCACTGGACTGCAGGATGCGACGCATGATATTGATGCTGGCATCGTGGCCATCAAACAAGGAAGCAGCCGTCACCAAGCGAATGCTGTGTTTAGGCTGGTAAGGTTTGACGTCGTTCATGGACAGGGATTTAGGTCAGGGTGTAAGTCAGGGTTTGCGTGGTAAAGATAGGTGGAATGCCTTCCAGTCATGGAATTCCATGTCTGGCTGAGGGTCAATCTTTGACTTGGACTGATGATTGGGATTGAACCATGCAGTCCGCATGCCAATCGCCTGCGCCCCCAGGATGTCTCGCTCCAAGGAATCGCCAATCATCCATGCATCTTCTGCCCTGACATTGGCCCTGTGCAAGGCATGGGCAAAGATTGCACGCCGAGGTTTGTAGGCCTTGCACTGGTCTGACGTTGTAATGCCATCAAAATACCCTTGAATACCCATGGTTTCTAGCTTTTTTGACTGCGCCTCTAGGGTTCCATTGGTGATGATGTGCAAGGTGTGACCCTCAGCACGCAAGGCATCCAGCGTGCTCAGCACATGGGGAAAGGGGCAGTTTTGATGGGGCATGGTTGCCGTATAAAGGGTTTCCAATTCGCTTGACAACTGATTGATTTCCCTGCCTGAAAGTGACAATTCAATCGATTGCAGCCAATGCAACATGCGCCGTTTTTTGACATAGCTGACACCAAGACCCTTGTCTTGAATGATGGTCCAAAGTTGATCATTGATTTGCCTGAATTCCCTGCTGATAGTTGCCAAATCTCTGCCTCCTAGGACCTCCGCATAGCGAGACTGCAACAGCGCCATGGTTTGCTCATTGGCTGCGTAATGATCCCACAAGGTGCGATCCAAATCAAAAAACAGATGTTGTTGAAACTCATGCATCTTCATAGGCATCACTTGGAAAGCCAATAAGGTACAACTTGTCACTGGTCCGCGTGATGGCTGTGTACAACCATCGCAGCCACTCCAAATCATGCCAGTCCTCAATTCGCGGGCAATCGACAAAGACCTTAGCCCACTGACCCCCTTGGGATTTATGGGCAGTTAACGCATAGGAAAACTTCAACTGCAAGGCCTTCCCATAGGGATGTTCTCGTGTGAATTGAGCGCGATCTTCTTTAGGGACTTCCATGGACGCTTCACGGATGGCTGCATGCAGCAGGCGGGCCTTTTCTTCATTCAACCGCGGCGACACCCCAATCAGGGCATCCAAGACGATTTTTGCTTCCACATCGGGTTCATCAAAGTCCAACCATCGCAAAGTGGCATCTGCAAATTGCAGGCCATACTGTTGTTCAATGCCACGAATCGACAAGACTTCAAAGCGGTCTCCATTGGCAATGAACCCTTGTTCCTGTGAGACCCACCTAGCATTGTTCTCAACGACCATGACCTGATCACCTGCGTCGATCATGCCATCCAAGTCCAGCAGACGCACACGGATTTGTTGATTGAATTCGGTGGCCCTTGAATTGCTTCGTGTGATCAAGACGGCATCATCTTGACCAGGGCCAAAAGCCGATTCCATCGCATCATGGTAATCACCCGGGTCTCGTAAGGGGATGACATCTGGCAAGGCAGGAATGGCGGGGAATGCTGAATTGGCTGTGATGGCAATGCGAAGGGATGTGGCATAATCCAGCACACCTGAGTCGCCCGACTGGCGCAAGACCTCTGTCAATCCAACTTCTACACTGTCCCATCCGTAGCGGTCTTTGAGCTGCTTAGCGGATAAGGCCGGGCTTTCCTCTTGACCCACTGGGGGAAGCTGAGCCTTGTCCCCAATGAGCACCAATCGACAGCGTTGGCTTTTTGCGGTGAACTGCAGCAGATCCTCCAAGATGCTCTGCTTTCCTAGATCGGCTATCATGGAGGCCTCATCTACAAAAATGACACGATTTTTTGCCTTGGCTGGGCGCAGAATGCGCTTGAATCCACCCCCTGGGATCTTAACAGAGATGTACAGGATGCGATGCAAAGTGAAGGCGCGCCACCCCGTATTGCCCTGAAGAACTTTTGCAGCCCTCCCTGTTGGTGCAGCAAGGATGGGCCTGAAGTCAATCACAGCCAATCCAGCGATCAAAGCCCGAACCAATGTTGTCTTGCCTGTACCCGCAAAACCCGAAAGCAGCATGGCCCCCATAGGTGGTCCATCCATCACGTGGTGAAAGAACACCTCAACGGCCTGAGACTGACCAGCAGTCAGTTCATGGGGCAGGTGATCAGCGACGGCTTGCTGAAAAGTAGATTTTAAGGCATGCATAACTTAAGGCGCAAGGTAAAATTGTTTACTTTTGGCCTGCAACTTTTTTTATCTCATGAGCGCACGAAATATCCTTATCATCCGAATCATCCTAGGCATTGTGTCTATTTTGTTGGCCTACAGCATCTACCGTATCATCATGGAGCCCATCGAGTATGAGCGCATCAAGGTAGAGCGCTACGAGAAAGTTATCGAAAATTTAGACCTCTTAAGAGAGGCACAACTCACTCATAAAGAAGCCTATGGATACTACGCCAGTGACATTGACTACTTGGAGGATTTCATCGCCTACGATTCCGTAAATGTGGTTGTAAGGAAGGACTCTTCTTTCTCTTATTACAATCGCTTGTACCAAACCGACATGATGAAAGACACCATTGTGTTCCGCACAGTTGGACGCATTTCAGCGATGGAAAAACTTCGAACCAAGAGTTATGACCTCTTTGGTGAGGATCTATTCTTAACTGAAGTGGTGGAAAATGGCAACATTTACTTTAATAAATCGCCGGCTTTGCAAGCTTTGAGTCAGGTTCCCTACACTGATGGATCCGTGGCATTTACCATGGCTACGGCTCAGGTGAAGCGCAATGGCGTCAAAGTCCCCGTTTTTGAAATTCGTGCAGAGAACAGAGATTTCTTTGCAGATGTCTTCTCCAAGTACAAGAGCCTTATCGGCAACGAGCGCATTGACGCTTTGGTCGTGGGGTCATTGGTTGAACCCACATTGAGTGGCAACTGGAAATAACACCTGGCCTGAAGGCTGGCAAGCCTTAGCCTCACTTGACCCTAAACCGGGTGATGTTCAGATGGTCGCCATCTATGGACGAGAAGGTGTGAATCATTGCGCTTTGTTAACTGCCAATCATCAACCGGTTTCTCAACCAGGTCACTGCAGCCTTGACGCCTTTCAACAATGGCACAAAGCCACCCGAATACCTGTGCATGAATTCCATGTGGTGGATGAAGCTGCCTGGTTCCCTGCTGGCTGGGTTGATCAGGCCAACGATTGGATGAATCCTTTGGGTGACGGTCCTTGGTCTCGTCAACTCATCGATGACGGCATGGAACTCATCCATCAAACAGCCATTGCACCTGACACAAGCATGCCTTTGATGGCAAGCAATGCCAACCGATGGCTGAAAGCTAAACAAGGCAATGCCGTGCAGGTGTATCGCCATGGCAACTACCTTGAAGTTGCTGTCATTGAGGATGGTAAAATCACCATGCACAATCACAATCATGCCTCAAGCAGTCACGATGTGGCTTACTTGATTATGCTGGCTTATGATCAATGCACCTTAGCCCCAGAAAGCATACCAATGCGATGGGAAGGTGATCCAGACATGGCTACATGGACCGTGCTTGAACAGTTCGTCCATCAGGTACAACGCGATGGCAGTGATGCCTGGCAAGCTTACAAAGTCATGCTGAATCAAGCATGAGAATTATTGGAGGCATCCATGGAGGGCGGCGCCTGATGGCGCCTAGCCGCCTGCCCGTTCGACCCACCACAGACATGGCCAAGGAAGCCCTGTTCAACATCCTCAACAACCGCGTTGAGTGGTCAGAGGTGAGCGCCTTAGACCTATTCACAGGCACGGGGAACATCAGCTATGAAATGGCAAGCAGGGGATGTCAATCCGTCACCGCAGTAGACCAACATCGCGGCTGTATTTCCTTTGTCAGAGAAACAGCTGCATCGCTCAATTTCAACGGCATTCACACCGTCATGGGTGAAGCTACCAAACAATTAGCCTACGGAACATGGGATGTGATTTTTGCTGACCCCCCTTATGCTTACGATGCCTATGAGGCATTGATTGAGAAAGTCTTCTCTGCCGACGCATTGCATGCAACAGGGCTGTTTGTTTTGGAGCATGGACCTGATCAGAATTTCTCTGAACATGCCAATTGGTCAGATAGCAGGCGCTATGGTGGTGTCTACTTCAGCTTCTTCATGCATGATGCATGAATGCGATAAATTCCCTCACAGCCTTACCCCGGTGACTGACCGCATTCTTCTCTTCCAAGCTGACCTCAGCAAAGGATCTATTGGGTAAATCATCTGACTGAAACAGGGCATCGTAGCCAAATCCCCCCTCGCCTTGTTCCTTTTCAAGAATGATGCCTCTGGCTACACCTTCGAAGAGGTGCTCCCCTTCCCCATCAACCAAGGCAACCACGGTGCGAAATTGTGCACGTCGATCACTGTGTTTGCTCAATGCCTTCAACAGCTTGATCCGGTTGGCTTTGTCATCACAAGATGGGCCAGCATAACGGGCTGAATGCACACCGGGCTCACCATCCAAGCTCATCACTTCCAATCCTGTGTCATCCGACATGGCTGGCAGGCCAAATCGCTCATGAATGGCCCTGGCTTTAATCAAGGCATTGGCCGCTAAACTGTCGCCTGTTTCAGGGATGTCTTCTGTCATGCCCATTGCCTTCGCAGAGATCAATTCCCAATGCGATGGCAGGGCCTTGGTTAATTCTGCTATCTTGTACGGATTCTGTGTTGCTAATACCAATTTCATGTTTACAAATGTCACCCATGCGCTGCGATTCTGGATCGGGCCTTTCCTTTTTCTTTTGGCCTTATGCCTTCCCTTATCAGGTCCTAAGGCCCTGGTCATCGGCGGAGCGGCATGGATGCTGTCTTGGTGGTTGACAGAAATCATACATCTGGGCGCAACAGCCCTACTGCCTTTGTTGCTATTTGGGGGCACGGGGTTGCTGGATCAAAGCACCTTAGCCATGGCTTATGCGCATCCGCTGATTTTTTTATTCATGGGTGGCTTTTTTCTTGCAAAAGCTATGGAGCATCAGGGGTTGCACAGCCTACTTGCAAAGCGGATTCTCGCCTTGTCGGGGAGTCAACCGCGCCAAGCATTGGCGGGCAGCATGCTCGCGACATGGCTCTTGTCCATGTGGATGAGCAACACCGCCACTGCAGTCATGATGCTGCCACTGACCCTTTCACTGGTTAAGCAACTCAAAGGAAGTGACCTGCTTGAACGCCGCATCCTTTTAGGTCTTGCATGGGCAGCCAACCTTGGCGGTATGGCGACTTTGATTGGCACCCCGCCCAATGTCCTTTTTGCTGCTTTTCTTGAAGACTCCACTGGTGTGGTGATGGATTTTTGGACCTGGTCTTCCATGGCAATCCCCGTAAGTGTAACCTTGATGCTTGCTGCTTATGTACAGCTTCAGATGGGACTGAGCAAGGATTCCTCTGAAGCCTTAGCTAAACCCAGCAAGCAACCATGGACCACCGGTCAGCGTCGCATGGCTTTCGTTTTTTTCTTGACAGCTATGGCATGGATGACCCGCTCATGGGTTGCTTCGATGATTGCTTTGCCTCATTACAGTGATACATGGATTGCTATCACTGCCTCCTTGGTCATGTTTTCCCTGCCAGCTGGCAAACGTCAAGGCCCCTTGCTGCCCTGGTCCATTGCAAAGGACATTGAATGGGGCATCTTGCTGCTATTTGGTGGTGGGTTAGCATTGGCCTCTGGCCTGAAGGCTAGCGGTTTGCTGGATATCATGGGTGGTGTGAGCAGCCAAATGGAAATCATCCTTTGGATTGGGATTGCAGCTGCTGCGGGGGTCTGGCTCACCGAATTATTTTCCAACATGGCCCTGGTTTCCGCGATGCTTCCTATCGCCTTGGCCTTGAGTCTAGCAAAGGGCATCCCCTTTGAGGCTGTTGCCATCCCCTTGACGATGGGGGCAAGTTGTGCCTTCATGTTGCCCGTGGCTACACCGCCCAATGCGCTGGTCTTTGCCACGGGTAAACTCAAAATCCTTCACATGGTTCAGCATGGCGTATGGATGAATATTTTTGCTACCCTGGTCATATGGGCAGTCTGTGCATTGAGCTTTGTTTAGCTCGCTGGCATCACCAGATCTTGATCGACCTGCTTGAGGAATTTTGCAGGAACCTGTGCTTGTATCACGGTGGCCAAAGCAGCAGCTATGCCTTGCTTTCGCTGCCCGGGCAGTTGCACCATGGCGATGCGCCGGACAGGTCGTGGCTCGGACAAGGGTTTTGCATTGCTTTGCTTGTCCCTGGGCAATTCCATCACAGCCAATTCAGGCAATAAGGTCATGCCTAATCCCGCATCAGCCATGCGAATCAAGGTTTCCAATTGACCCACTTCCACACGAATGGCTGAATTTCGGGGCTTGTTGCATATCGACATTACTTGATCTCGAAAGCAGTGACCTTCTGGCAACAAAAGGATGTCATTGCGTTCCAGTTCACTGTGTGAGAGGAAAAGCTCATTGGCCAGCGGATGCCCCTCAGGCACATAGGCTACCAAGGGCTCATCATACAAGGTCCACGAGACCCAGTCATCAGCCATGGCATCCAATGGTATAGCTAAAATTGCCGCATCAATAACCTGTGTGCGAACCATTTCTAACAAGGACTTGGTCGAGGCCTCTTTGATTTCAAGTTCCAAGGATTTGAATCGCTGGGTGACGGGGCCTGCAAATCGATGAACCAGGTACGGCGCCACTGTGGGAATGATGCCAAGGCGGAACACCCCTTCCACGGGCTGATCCCATTGCTTGGATAATTGTTCAATATCTTGGGTCGCTTGAATCACCAAGCGGGCTTGCTGCAACACAGCCTCCCCTAATTCAGTGAGAACCAAGGGTTGCTGCTTTCGATTGACCAAGGGTTGACCCAGGTCCTGTTCCAATTTATTGACCTGCGCACTCAGTGTTGGTTGCGTCACGCCACATGATTTTGCTGCACGGCCATAATGCCGATGCTCCTCAAGGGCTATCAAATAGTGCAGTTGGGTAATGGTCATAGCAATGCGTAACGTTGAAAACGAAGGTAAGGGACAAGTTTGGCACCAAAGCCTCGGTAAAACCTTGCCAACCCAGGTGCTTTACTGCCTTCAAAGTCAAACAAGTCATAGCGCCCAACGGCATCAATGATGGCCTGGTCAATCAAGTGGGTCATTGCACCAGATGTCAACCCCGCCTCTGTCACACAAGAGAAGAGCATCACAACCCTGTCCTGGCTTTGAATCAAGAACAAGCCGGCATGCAACTGATTTCCTGGACCATAGAGGGTTAAAACCTTTCCTCTGCCTTGATGCATGGCCTGATACATCACTTGAGACATGGCTGACAAGTAGCCCGAAGGCACGTCATATTTACTGCCTTGATTGGCTTGGAATGTCTGAATCAGCAAAGTGGGTGAATCCTGCTCAAAAGCTTGCAAATCTGCCTTGCTTGCCTTCTTTAAGTTGCGCAAGCATTGCTTGCTGTAGTTTGTGTGAATGGTTTCGTAGCTCTGACCCAAAGGCAGTTCATGGTTGGGTAACGATTCCCATCTATTCAGTCTCCCCCTTTGACCCCAATGCCAACCCGTTGGCGCGTGCCAACCTTGAGGCTGACTCATGGCAATGTCTACTTTGGTGAATCGCCGCGGAATGCCGGCGACCAATGCTTTGAGTTCTGCCGCATCGCAAGAACCAACAGGGCCCCATTGCTGCACAGCAAATGGCGTGTAGGCCACACGCAGCAGCCATCGCCGTTTCCAGGCCATGGGAAGGACCGTGGCCTCTCCGCAAACAGCACCCCAACGCAAGGCCAATGAATCGATGTAGTTCAAATGATTGGCTGGCTGATCACCACCGCCCATACGAAGCCACTGTGACCACTGACTCTTCAGGGCATCGCTATCCTTCCAGGCAGGCTTCATGCGCGCTCCTTCATCCATTGTTTCAATCCTTTCACCCACTCAAGGTAGGGTAGGCAATCGACATCAGCCCATGCGGGATTGGGCCCAAAAAATCGCCAATGAGTTGCAATAACCAAGGGATGGCCGGAAGCCATAGCATCCGCCTCCAAAGCGTGCAACCACCTGGCAATGCTTGCTGCATCCCGACCCTTCACATGCTGATCCATGGCAACAGAGGGTACCACGATATGACCCAAGGTGCCATCTTGGCGCAGCCATGGGTAGGGCAAGCCCATGCCTGATCGGTAGCCGGGGCTATTGGCATAGGACATGCTCCAATCTTGGTAAGCCAAGCCATGAGGGAGGTCTTCATAGGCATCAGGTAGGCTCAATTTCAAATAATGTCTGCGCTGACGGAGCGGCAAATGACCCAGTGACTGTGCCAGCAATGCAGATTCAGCCATCACATCTGTGCCATGGTATGACGGGTGAATGCCCATGCTTGGCATGATGCGATGAAGCAAGCGCAAGGCATCCTTTGCCAGGGGCCGATCTCCAGGCAATCCATGGTCATGGTCATTGCGCTCAGGTCCCACCCAAGCAAAGGCCTGCCATCGAATGCTTGGATAGCTCAACTGAATCATTGCCAGGTGGTCATGCGCATCGAATGGGTCTTTGTCCTGCAACAATCTCGCATACAGCCTTGTCCACTTGCCTTTGAGTAGATCCCGCCACAAGGTCAACAGGCGGTGAGACAGTGGGTAGCCATCAAAGGCTCTGAGGTGATCAACATCAATGATGACCGTGGGTTGCGCCATCACCTGACGATGCCCCACCAGTTGATGTTCTTGCATCAGGGCCCCTGCCCATCGATGACAGATGGCTGTTGACAACCAGCCCCGCTGAGCCATCACTGAATGGACGGCTTGATAACGACCATGTTCATCCAGGGATTCACGCCCCCATTCTTCACGGCGCAATGCTGCCCATAAGATGCTTGCCAGGTAGTCGGGTTCGCTGTCAGCAACAAAGGGTGTTGGCCCTTCATCAACACATTGCGTCCATGATGCGTCTTCCAATGCAACGTCCAGTTGGCCTGAATCCGCCCAAGGCATACCCGTCTCAGACCAATCCAGTCTCCAGCCCGTGATGACGCGAAACAAGCGAGACACATGATGGTGCAAGAGACTGGGGCTGGCATGAGCTAACGTGAGCGTCCGTGGCTTCACTAGCCCCTCCTCATGGACCAAGGCAGTGGCCATGTGTTCTGCCGCCTTGCCATCGCCGTAAATGGTGGGGAATAATGATTCACACCTTGCCTTCACTGCTGCCCGCATGGGGTAGTAGAAATCTTCAGCCATTGGCGGCAGCAAGGTGGAACAGCCACTAGCTAGCAGCTCCTTCCACTCGGTTTCTGTTCGCAAGACCACACAATGTCGCTTGAGGAAATACGCCTCCTTCTGAACGCCACCGGAATCTGTCAATACCACCTCAGCTCGCTGAATGGCTTGGATCATGTCTGCGTGTGACAAGGGGGGTAACCATTGAATGTGTGGGTAATCCACTGAGGGATCCTTGCCAATCGCATTGCGCAGTCGAGGATGCAATGGCCACACAACCTGGTAGCCTTCTTTGTCTGGTGACGCCAAATCATGGATGGTTGACAGGATGGACTCCCGCATGGCCTTGTTATCTACATTGGTGTTGCGATGCAGGGTGACAAGGATGCTTCGGGCATCCGGCTTCACATCCGGCATGGCCATCAAACCATCTGCCATGATATCACCCGTGTTGATGGTCTGTCCGGCACCCCGATCCAAACCTTCTGCTCGCAAATGCTGCATGGCTGTTTCACTTGGCGCAAAGTGCCAGTCAGCTAAGTGGTCCGTTTCTACGCGACAGGCTTCCTCAGGCATATTGCTGTTGAAGCTTCTTAAGCCCGCTTCTACATGCGCCAAGTTCAAGCTCAAAGAGGAAGCGGCCCTGGCACCACAAAGGGTGCTGTAAGTGTCCCCATAAACCACCACGGTTTGAGGTCTCCATTGAGCCAGAACCTGCTCCATGTTCAATTGATTACTGGTCATGTCTGTTGACCAATCAAGGATGCGATCTGCTTGCAAGCCAAAGTCGGCAAAGAAAACCTCACTCATGGCCGGTTCCCAGTGCTGACCACTGTGCAAGACTTTCTGCTCTACCCCTTTAGCAGCAAGGGCCCGGTAAAGGGGCAATAGTTTGATAAATTGTGGCCTAGCGCCAACGATATGTGTGATCATGGTCCTCTTCAAGGAGCCAATAGCCAGCCCTTGTCAGCAAAACTAACATAATCCCCTTTCCCAATGATAAGATGGTCAAGAAAGGTGATGTCCAACATCTTGGCAACTTGTTGCAGTCGCTTGGTCAATTGTCGATCCGCATGGCTGGGATGTAAGCGACCACTGGGATGGTTATGCGCTACGATGATACCGCAGGCCTTGTGGGTCAACGCTACTTGGTAGATGACCCGGGAATCAGCCAGTGTCTGAGACCATCCTCCTTTGCCAATGCAGGCTTTATGCAAGACACGGTTAGCTTGAGACAGGTAGAGTACCCAAAATTCTTCATGATCAATGTCGTCGAGTTGATCTTTCAAGGCATCATAGCTATCCTTGGAGCTTTTGATGCAAGGAGCCATCACCTGTGGTTGGTTAAGCAATCGCCTGGACAGTTCCAATGCTGCGGCAATCCTTGCAGATTTTGCAGGACCTATTCCCGGCACAGCTTCCCACTCGACTGGACTGGCCTCTCGCATGGCTGACAAATCCCCATCATACGGTTGCAGCAAGGTTCTGGCAAGATCCAGGGCGCTTTGTTTGTGGCTGCCTGTCTGAAGGATCAGGGCTAAGCACTCTGATGTGCTCAAGCTTCGAACCCCATGACTGAGGCACTTCTCTCGGGGCCGTTCCTCTGGTTGCCAGGCGCTAATCGGTATCATGCCCGCAAGATGAGCAGGTCATGCCTAGGTATTCGGTGGTAAACGAAAATTTAACGCATAAAAAAAGCTGCTCAGAGGCAGCTTCTTTATTGAATCATTGCTTGACTATTCAAGCGAGCTTGTTCACAGCCTTCGCCAATCCAGATTTCAGGTTGGCTGCTTTGTTCTTGTGAATGATGTTGCGCTTAGCCAATTTGTCCAACATAGCTGACACCAAGATCAAGCTCTTGGATGCCTCCTTGCTGCTGGTCATAGCCTGAAGTGCGCGCATGGCATTTCGTGTGGTCTTGGAGAAGTAACGGTTGTGAACACGCTTCTTCTGAGTCTGTCGGATGCGCTTAAGTGCTGATTGATGGTTTGCCATGTGATATTATTTTTGTGACCCGTACGGGATTCGAACCCGTGATCTTCTCCGTGAAAGGGAGATGTCCTAAACCGCTAGACGAACGGGCCCCTATTAAAGGAGTGCAAATGTAATAAGAAATCGCATTTGAAACATGATACGCAGGGTTTTTTTTCTATGATTCCCTCGCCCCCATGCCTAACTGGGCCTAAAACCCAGTCGTTTACTTGTTTGAAGTCGCAGTTCACTGCGGAGCCCCTCCAGTTCCATGACCGTTATTTCACGAAAATCTGTGAAATCAGCGATGACTAAATCCATGTCCATGGCATGAATCATCAAACGTTCAACCCATGATTTAAGAATAGCTTCATCCAGTCCATTTTCAGTCAACGGCATAGACAACCCAGTGCCACCTTCTGCAAAATGATGCCCTTCTCCGTTGATGAGTAATCGACTAAGCAAGGTGCCTAAGTCATTCATGCGCCTCATTTTCATTGAATCTGACAGAAAGTTGTAGGCGTGAATCAAGCCATAGTACTTGCGATTGGCATCCTCGCGGACATAAGGTGTTGCAAGCAAGAAATGATCATCTGGCAATTTGAAGGCGTTGCTGTGAAAGAGAAATATCAACGTATCACCAGAAAAGGTGATGCCTACTTCATGCTCACTTCGCTCCACATACTCGACAACGACATGTTTGTCAACTCGGCAAACTTGGTCATTGAGCGATTTGGCCACCAATTTAAGCACGGTTTTCAGTAGGTCAAAGCTTGCCAAGGCTTGACGGTGGACCAGCTGTTTGTTGCTGGCTTTCGTGCAAAGGGTTTTAATGATTCGTTTTTCCATATCCTTCATCAATAAGCGATGGCAAACAAGACACGCTCAGGTGATGGTTCACCCGTTAAAATGCAGCTTCCGTTTTCTTGTGGATTGTTCAAAGGAATGCAACGGATGGTTGCCTTGGTTTGCTTCTTGATCCGTTCTTCTGTCTCTGCTGTGCCATCCCAATGTGCTGAGATGAAACCGCCAGCTTTGATGGCCACTTCAAATTCAGACCAGCTGTCCACTTTCACGATGCTGTCATCTAATCGACGCTTTGCAGCATCAAACAAATCCTTCTGGATCTCAGACAGCATTCCAACCATGCGATCAATCAAGCCTTCCATGGGCATGGTTTCCTTGGTCAAGGTATCGCGCCGGGCAATTTCTACTTGCTTATTTTCTAAGTCACGTGGCCCAACAGCAATGCGAATAGGCACACCCTTGAGTTCATATTCATTGAATTTCCAACCTGGCTTGTAGGTGTCTCTGTCATCAAATTTTACGCGTATACCTGCAGCGCGAAGCTCAGCAAGTAATGGCTCAACCACCAAGGAGATGGCTTCCAGTTGCTCAGGACCCCGGTAGATAGGGATGATGACAATTTGGGTTGGAGCCAACTTGGGCGGGATCACTAGGCCCTGGTCATCTGAATGCGACATCACCAATGCACCCATCAATCGGGTACTCACACCCCATGAGGTGGCCCATACATGTTTCACTTTGCCGTCTTTGTCTTGGAAGGTGACGTCAAATGCTTTGGCAAAATTCTGCCCCAAGAAATGCGACGTTCCTGCTTGCAGGGCTTTACCATCCTGCATCAAGGCTTCAATGCAATAGGTTTCAATGGCACCTGCAAATCGCTCATTGGGTGACTTGATGCCACGCAGCACAGGCATGGCCATCATGTCTTCAGCAAAATCACCATAAACATGCAGCATCTGTTCTGCCTCCGCAATGGCTTCTTGCTCTGTTGCATGAGCCGTGTGGCCCTCTTGCCACAAGAACTCTGTGGTGCGCAAAAACAAACGTGTCCGCATCTCCCAGCGTACCACATTGGCCCATTGATTGATCAAAATTGGTAAGTCACGGTAACTCTGGATCCAATTTTTGTAGGTGTCCCAAATGATGGTTTCTGAGGTGGGTCTGACAATCAACTCTTCTTCAAGCTTGGCCGATTCATCCACAATCACCCCTTTACCATTGGGGTCATTTTTCAATCGGTAATGGGTCACCACAGCGCATTCTTTCGCAAAGCCTTCCACATGAGCCGCTTCCTTGGAAAAATAGCTCTTAGGTATAAACAAAGGGAAGTAGGCGTTTTCATGGCCTGTTTCCTTGAATCGGCGATCCAAATCTGCTTGCATGGCCTCCCAGATGGCATAGCCATGGGGCTTGATCACCATGCAGCCTCTGACTGCTGAACTGTCTGCAAGTCCGGCTTGCACAACGAGGTCATTGTACCATTGTGAATAGTCTTTGTCACGGGAGGTCAAGTGCTTTGCCATGGGGTTGGTACGGATTTTGTATTCTCTAGATATAGAATGCCAAATATACTAAGTATGAAACGCTATATACTCCTCATCACTACCCTAATTCTAACCAGCTCATGTGCCATGACGCAAGATGAACTGAACGCTGGCTACGACGAAGGCATCTACAACTGGGACAGCTATCCTGGCGACTGGGACAATGCTGATCCACAGGTGGCTTACGATAAGGGCTATGAAGATGGCTACGGGGATGCTGAGGGCGACCTCACTGGCCAACAAGACAGTTACACCACCACCTACCGCAAGTGGTACCGTCCTCGCTCCATTCACTATTCCACGTTTTACTACGGCTACAATAGCCCTTGGAGTCAAAACATCTGGAGCCCATGGGGCTACAACAGAGGGTTCAACCACCACAACAGCTATATGTGTTGGCCTTATTACCCTTACAGCAACGGACATTCCAACTACGGATACAATTTCGGTTACGGCTACAACTATGGCAACAACTACGGTTACAACGGGCACAACAACTATGGGTACAACTACGGTTACAACGGATACAACAACTATGGGTACAACGGATACAACAACTCGGGCTGGTCTGGCTCAACTTCAACAAGCGTAGATAGCCCCGCAAGCAGGGTTCGGCGCCAAAGCTTACAAGGTCCTACAACGAACCGAAGGGCTCCTGCTGTGAGCCGTCCCAACGGCGGAAGGATACAGGTTATTTCTGAATCAAGGGCACCTGTGATCAACAGCTCTCGCAGACCCAGCGATGCGGAAATTCAAGCCAGAAGGCCTCGAAGTCAACAAAGTAGCCAAGAAGCTCAATCTACCAGACCTCAATCTAATCGGAGTCAGGCAACAAGCAGCTATCAACGCCAATCTTCAAAACCTACGCGGGCAGCTTCTCCAAAGCAATCAAGTACGAAAAGCAGATCCACTCAGACGCGTTCCAGTAAACCGAGCTCACAGTCTACTAACCGATCATCGAACAATCGCAGTTCACAATCTACCAGTCGTCCATCGAGCAGCAACAGCCGGTCTTCATCCAGCAGCAACAGCCGGTCTTCATCCAGCAGCAACAGCAGGTCTTCATCCAGCAGCAACAGCAGGTCTTCATCCAACAGCAGACGATGAAAAAGGTCTTGTTTATTGGAGCTATAGCTTTTAGTGTCGCAGCTCAGGCGCAGTCTTCTGTGGTGTTCAACATGCTTTCCAGTGATGGCGGCATGGGCAGTGCGCGGTACATGGCCCTAGGCGGAGCCATGGGAGCCCTAGGTAACGATGCCAGCGCAGCAGCTGACAACCCCGCAGGTATTGGCACTTACCGTTCAAGTGAGCTGCAAATTGATTGGCAAGGTGGATTGATGACGCGCCAGGATCCAACTGGGATTAAAATCCCCAATGTTTCCTACGTGCGTGTGACACCTATAGCTAAAGGGTACCAATTCAATGGTTTCTTTGCTTTTCAAAATGACACATGGTCCGGTAATCAATGGCAATCCATTGAAAGCAATCCAAATGAACGCATGGTGGACCAGTGGCTCGACGCCTCTCAAGGCATCA
>ENA-OSJC01001236-OSJC01001236.1-marine-metagenome-genome-assembly--contig:-NODE-1236-length-21687-cov-28.616937_pt1 | contig 21687 bp, 13 predicted proteins | sample MGYA00237885_ERZ534234 | MGnify/ENA primary metagenome ERZ534234 (study PRJEB26413, sample SAMN06343907) | marine metagenome | isolation source: coastal waters | place: Atlantic Ocean: West Antarctic... | reverse complement strand
TCTTCTTTAATAGCTTTTTCTAAAATAATTTCACAGTCTTTTAACATTTCTTTAATAAAATTCTGATCTTCACAATCCTTGCAATTTATTTGAACATTTAAATAAGCACCTCTTATTGCTGTTCTTGCGCATAATGCCCCAACTGCTGAATCAGTAATAGAATTAGGATTTCCAGACCGAGCCATTTCTTTCATTACTTCCATTGATTTTAATGAAATCTCCATGACTTTAAATGGAGTATTAATTGCATATTTTGTTGCTTCTTGTATAGCTTGATTGCGTTTTAATTTATCTTCCTTAGAATCATTAATCATCCTAAATGCCTCCATAATTTTATTAAATGCATTTGTATCCTCATCTACTAGAGAGAGTAATTTGTTTTGATATGATAATCCTTTCTCCGCCCATTTAGAAAATTTCTCCCAATCTTTATCCCAACCTCTTTTATTAGCTGATAGATTTGCTACCATTGTTCCTAAAGCTACTCCCATAGCTCCGCAATATGCAGATATCGACCCTCCTCCTGGAGCAGGGCTTTCACTTGCAGTTTCATTAGCAAACTCAGTAAGACTCATATTAGTAAGTAATAATTGTTTACTGTCTTCGAGCATGTATTCTATCACTCGTTCTTTTGGATTGAAGGGAGCTAATTCATCTAAGCCAAGACTTTTTATTGCAATTTTTATTATTTCACTATCAGAAACGCCAAGGGATCTTTGTTGTTTGTGAAGAAAATATTTACCTGCATCTATTAAAACCTTTTTAGGTACTAAACCAATTAATTCTGAGCCTGTTACTCTTAAACCTCTAACGCTAGCTCTTTCGCATGTTTTATCAAAAACTTCATGTAAAGTTGAAATTTTTATATCTGTTAGATTATATGATATTTGAGCAATACCATATTCTTTTATAAACCATCCAATACCTTTTACAGATTTAAATAATCCAGGACTTCTTTTTGGATTACCATTTTTGTCATTTATAATTTTACCATTTAAGCTATTGCCTTCACGAGAAATTCTTCCTGCTTCTCTTATATCAAATGCTACAGAATTAGCCTTTCTTGTTGAAGTAGTATTTAAATTAATATTATATGCAACCAAAAAGTCTCTAGCTGATATTGCTGTTGCTCCTGATCTTTTTATTTCATCATTAAAATTATTAGGACCATAATCTGGTTTCCAATTATTATCATCAAGTTTTTTTGCTAGTCCTTCATATTCTCCAGATCTACAATTTGCTAAATTTTTTCTATTTTTAATTTTAGCAGCATTCTCATAGCAATATATAGGAATGTTTAATTCTTCTCCTACTCTTTTTGAAAGTTGATGTGCATATTCTGAAACTTCATTCATTGTAATATTTGCGATTGGAACAAGAGGACAAACATCGGTAGCTCCCATCCTTGGATGTGCTCCTGTATGAATACTCATATCTATTAACTCTTTAGCTTTTCTAATTAAAAGGAATGCTGCTTCAATTACCTGCTTAGGTTCTCCAACAAAAGTAATTACCGTTCTATTTGTTGCATATCCTGGATCAACATTAAGTAATTTAACGCCTTCTATTGATTCTACAATTTCTGATATTTCTTTAATTTTTATTGTATCTCTACCTTCAGAAATATTAGGTACGCATTCTATTAGCTGTTTCATTTGTTGTTATTTTATAGCAAAGATAATAATCTATCTCTTCAATATCAATTGAAAAAACATACTTTTGTTACTATGATTAATAATGATAATAATAATCTTAAAAATGGTGTCGAATTACCTGTTATGGAAGCTTTTTTCACTGTTCAAGGTGAGGGTTATTTTGCTGGACAACCTGCTTATTTTATAAGAATTGGAGGATGTGACGTTGGCTGTCATTGGTGTGATGTAAAAGAAAGCTGGAATCCTGATATTCACCCACTTATGTCCGTTGATAAAATATTATTAGATTTAGAATGTTTCCCAGTTAAAACCGTTGTTATAACTGGTGGAGAACCACTAATGTATAATTTAAATAAATTATGTAAATCCTTAAAAGAAAAAAATATACAAATACATTTAGAGACTTCAGGTGCATATCCTTTAACGGGTGTCTTTGATTGGATCTGTTTATCACCTAAAAGACTGAGTCCTCCTTTAAACGATATCAAGAATATTGCTAATGAATTAAAAGTAATTATTTCTAATAAAACAGACTTTGATTGGGCGATATCTCAAAAAGAAAATATTAATAATAGTTGTAAGTTATATTTACAACCAGAATGGTCAAAAAAAGATAATATGCTTCCGAAAATTATTGATTTTGTAAAAATAAATTCTGAATGGACTATCTCCATTCAAACTCAAAAATTTATGAATATCCCATAATGAGAATATTAATATTTTTATTTTTTATTTTTTCATTTAGCTTATTTTCTCAAAATAAAGATTACAAAAGACTTGACAAGGCTCTAATTAGTTTTGAATTAAATGATTTTGATAAATCAAAAAAAATATTACTGAAAATTCTTTCAAATAATCCTAATTGGGACAAGCCCAATTTATTATTAGCAGATATTTATATAAATGAATTGGATTTTTATAGTGCTGAAAATTACCTATTAAAAGCATTTGATATCTCTTCAGTTGATGATATTAACGGTATTAATCAAATTGCCATGATCTTTTTTGAAAATGCTTATTATAACGATGCTTTAAAATACTTTAATATAATTTGCTCTTTAGATCAATTTTATTGTGAAAAAAATATTGGTAACCTTGTTGAATGTTGTAATTTCTCAATTCAGGCAATTAATAATCCTGTTAATTTTACACCAATTAATTTAGGTCCAAACATCAATTCATACTTATCAGAAAACGGACCTGCTATAACTAGTAATGGTGATATGATATTATTTACAAGAAGAGTGTTAAATAAACAAAACCATCCACAAGAGGATTTTTATTTTTCTATTAAAAAAAATGATATTTGGGAAAATTCTAAAGCTTTCCCTTATCCCTTAAATACACCTTTTAATGAAGGAGCCTTATCTTTTTCTAGTGATAAAAGTAAAATTATATTTACAGCTTGTAATAGGGATGATAGTTTTGGCTCATGTGATCTTTATTGGGGGAATAGTAACTCTATGAATTTTAGTAACTGTGGGGATTATCTTAATACTAAGTTTTGGGAATCTCAAGCATGTTTCTCTCCTGATGGTAATTATCTTTATTTTGTAAGTAATAGGCCTGGAGGTTACGGAGGAACTGATATCTGGATTTCTCAGATTATTAATGGTGAATTCTCATTACCTATTAATGCTGGAGAAATAATAAATACTTCCAAAGATGAAATGTCTCCATTTCTTCACTCTGATAATAAGACACTATATTTTGCTTCTTCAGGTCATGTTGGAATGGGTAAATATGATATTTATGTTTCTAGAAGATTCAATTCATCAAGTAAATGGGAGCCTGTACTAAATTTGGGTTTTCCAATTAATAATCACTTAGATCAAAATTCTCTTGTAGTTTCTAGCGATGGTGAAACTGCTTTTTTTTCATCAGACTTTAAAGGTTATGGAATGGAAGATATATTTAGTTTTCAATTAACAGAATCTTACCAAGCAAATAATTTGTCAGATTTAGAATTGCAAATTATCTCTACAGAAAAAGGTGCAGAAATTATTCTAGATGATATTAATTTTATAAATAATTCATATCAATTGGATAGTAATTCATTTATAATGCTTGATTATTTAGTTAGCTATTTAATTGACAATAAATTTGTTAATATTAATATTGAAGGTCATACAGATAATATTGGTTCTCCTAATACAAATAAAATTTTATCTATTAATAGAGCCAAATCTGTTTATGAATACTTAATATATAATAATATTCCTTACAAACAATTGTCTTATACTGGATACGGATTAGATAAACCTATCTTTAATAATTTAACTAAAGAGGGAAGGAGTAAAAATCGAAGAACATCTTTTACTGTTCAGTAGTGTAAAATTTACCAGGTTTTTCTTTTACTTTCCAATTAAAATCTTTTAGAAACCTTTGGCTCTCAATTATGTCATTATATGGTGTTGTTACTGAGATTGGCATATTTTTGTAAATCACATTATTTAGTTTTTTGTCATTGAAATGTAATGTTAGATTAGATGATTGAATGTAATTTAAACCAATTTTATTTTTTTTATCTTTTAAATAGTAAATGCTTTCGCCATTACCAATCACATTTATGAACTTGATTTGATTTTTTTTCATGAAAGCAGTCATTTTTTTGCCTTTAATTTGGTTAAAATCTAATGAGTCAATTTGAGATATCATTATAGGATTAGAATTCATAAATATTTTATTTATTGTTTCATCAAAAAATAAAAACTCGATACTATCACTACTTATTTGATAATCATCAATCCACATTAATGGTTTTTTATACATTTTTATTAGAGAATCAGATAAAGAATATGATAAGGAGTCGCATTTTCCAGAAAAATTTTCTTTAAAAATTTCTACATTATTAAACAATTGAATTATTTTTTTGTTGTTAGTGTTTGTATGAACAAACTTATCTCCTTTCATAAATAATGTATCTTGCTCAAAAGGGAAATATAATATTGGATTCTTACTTATAATTGTTTTATCCTCATCCTCAAAAAGTTCTGCTTGTCCACCAATTACTTTAAAGTTATTAATTGTATCAATTATTATCACATTATTAATCGCTTTAGCATAATTATTTGTCTTATTGTAAAATATACTATCAGCTTTAATTGTATTATTTTTTGAGATAATTTGAGCATTATCTGAAAAGTATGCCAGATTGTTCTTTGAATTAAATATTCCGTTTTCACAATAGATTATGTTAGATTTTAAAATAATCTTTGATGGTCCATTCATTATGTTTTCTTTAACAATAGATTTATACGTCATTTTTTGAGTGTAAATAGTGTAATTATCACCAAAAACAATAACTGAATCTCTAAAAATATAATTCTTTTCATTAATTTGATAAACTCCTTTTTTTGATGTTATTCTTTGATTCTTATCTATTATTTCTCCGAATGAATCATAATATAAAATATCTTCATTCATATCATAATTAACCTGATTAGTATATAGTTTGTTTTGATTGTTTTCTAGTTTAACATTTCCAACTACTTTGGCATATTTTGAATTTGCATCATAATAAAGTTTATCCCCAGATAGATTAAGTGTATCTGATTTATTAATGTTGACATTACTAAATGCTATTATCTTGTTTGTTTTGGAATAATGATAAGCAGAATCACAGGTCATTAAAGTATTATTGTGATTAAAGGATACATTTCCAACCAATCTCCAATATTCGGGATGATTTTTTTTATTAATAAAGGTATTATCAGTATTTAATATTTTAATTTTTTTAACGTTTTGGCTCAATACGCTAATTGATGTAAATATTAAAATAAATAATAGTTTTATTCTCAAATTTATCTGAAAAAAGTTTGTTTTCTATCAGGGCCAACTGAAATAATTTTGATAGGTGTATTTAGTTCCTTTTCAAGAAATGAAATATAATCATGCACTTCTTTTGGAGCCTCATTTAGGTTTTTTAGATTCATTAAATTCATATCCCAACCTTCAAGTTCCTTGTAGATAGGTTTTAGATTAGTATTGTCCTCAAATGGCAGATAATCTATCCTTGTTCCACATTCTTTAAATTCATAATGAGTACAAACTTTAATTTTATTTATTCCTGACAAAACATCAGATTTCATCATCATGAGTTGGGTAACTCCATTTATATTAATTGCATATTTTAGTGCTGGAAGATCTATCCAGCCACATCTTCTTGGTCTTCCAGTTGTAGCTCCAAATTCATTTCCTATCTTAGCAAGATGAGCTCCTATACTATCATTTAATTCTGTTGGGAATGGGCCACTTCCTACTCTTGTACAATAAGCTTTAAATATGCCAAATACATCTTTTATTTGATTCGGAGCAATTCCTAGACCTGTACATGCTCCTGCTGCAATTGTATTTGAAGATGTAACAAAAGGATAAGATCCAAAATCAATATCAAGTAACGTGCCTTGAGCTCCTTCAGCAAGAATTTTTTTTCCTTTTTTTAATTCATTATGAATATAATGTTCGCTTTCTATATGTTTATATTTTTTTAATGTTTCTAAACTTTCAAACCAAGTTTTTTCTAAGTCTACTAAATCATATTCAAAATCATAGAATTTAAGAAGTTCAATATGTTTGTTTTTAAGTTTATTATATTTTTCTAAAAAATTATTACTAGCTATATCACCAACTCTTAATCCATTTCTGCCAGTTTTATCCATATATGTAGGTCCTATTCCTTTTAAAGTAGAGCCAATTTTATTTTTTCCTTTAGCTTGTTCTGATGCAGCATCTAATAATTTGTGTGTTGGAAGTATTAGATGAGCTTTTTTAGATATTAATAATTCTGAAATTTCTAAATTTAATTTTTCTAGTCCTATTATTTCATTTTCAAAAATTACTGGGTCTATTACAACGCCATTTCCAATTAAATTAATTATTCCTTTATGAAATATTCCTGAAGGAATAGTGTGAAGAACATGTTTTATTCCGTCAAACTCTAGAGTATGTCCAGCATTTGGACCTCCTTGGAATCGTGCTATAATGTCATAATTTCCGGTTAATACATCAACAATTTTTCCTTTCCCTTCATCTCCCCATTGAAGACCTAATAAAACATCTGCTTTCATCTAATTTAATTTAATTTTTTTTGACATTCTTTACATAATCCATAGAGGTTTAAAGCGTGTCTACTAATCTTAAATTCCATTGCTTGCTCTATTACATTCATTATACCTTGAATTCTTGGGTCACAAAATTCAATAACTTTATCACAGCTGGTGCACACTAAATGATCATGTTGTTTGTTGGAATATGATTTCTCATATTGAGCTTGTGCTTTTCCAAACTGATGTTTTCTAATTAGGTGGCATTCTAATAACAAATCAACTGTATTATATAAAGTTGCTCTACTTACTCTATAATTTTTATTTTTCATTTTGATATACATAGACTCTATATCAAAATGACCTTCGAAATGATAAATTTCGTTTAAGATTGCATATCTCTCAGGAGTTTTTCTTTGTTTGTTTTTAACAAGAAAGTCTGTAAATATTTCAGTTACTGTATTTATTATTTTATTTTCTGACATATTTTATTTATTACTCTGTAAATTTAGAAAAAATGAGATGTTAATTTAATTTAAATTTTAATATTTTTAGTATGTTTATAAGTTCTAGAAATTGATTCAATTCCCTCTACTTTTTCAAGTTTTTCAGTGACTTCTTTTAAAAAGTTGTAATTATGAACTTTTAAAGTTATTTCTCCTTCAAAAACTCCATCATTGCTTATTACATTTATAGCTTTAATATCCACATGCATTTGCTTAGATATTATCTGTGTGATATTGTTAATAAGTCCAACAGTATCAATTCCATTAATTTTTATACTTGCAAGAAAATCAATATTATCTTTTAATGTCCATTTTGCATTTATAATTCGATATGAATAATTAGCTCTTAGTTCTATTGCATTAGCACAATCATTATGATGAATTCTAATACCTTCTTCAACTGTTATAAAACCAAATATTTCATCTCCTGGAATTGGGCTACAACAATTAGCAATACTATATTCAAGTAATTCATCATCTTCATTAAACACTATTAAATTTCCTAAATCTTTAATTTTTGGAGTGAAATTACTTGTGCCATAAATTTTGTTCTTAATACTTTGATACCAGCCAGAGTTTTTTAATTTAACAAAAGTCTTTATTTCAGAGTTTGCGATTTCACCATTACCAAAACTATAATATAAATTTAATGAACTACCGCTTCTAAAGTATTTAATAAGTTCAAGTTCGGTTGCGCTATTTAATTTCACTCTTAGTTGTCTTAATTTTCTTTGAGCAAGTTCTTTACCATTTTGTGCAATTATTTGCTTTTCTTTTTTGAGAGCACTTTTAATTTTTGCTTTTGCTAATGAAGTTACCACAAATCTTAACCAATCTTTTTTTGGAGATTGTTTTTTAGAAGTGATAATTTCAACTTGATCACCACTCATTAATTTATGACTTAAAGCAACAAGTTTTCCATTAACCTTGACCCCCATACAATTACTGCCAATTTCTGTATGTATTTCAAATGCAAAATCAAGAGCAGTTGCCCCTTTTGGTAATGTTTTTAATTCTCCTTTAGGCGTAAAAACATAGATCTCTCCAAGAAATAGATTTAATTTAAAATCATCAATAAAATCTATTGCATTAGATTCAGGATTTTCAAGTAATAAACTTATTTTATTTATCCATAAGTCTAAAGGATTTTTGTCTGTACCTTTTTGTTTATAATTCCAATGCGCTGCATAGCCTTTTTCTGCAATTTCATCCATTCTTTTGCTTCTAATCTGAACTTCTACCCACTTACCATCTTCTCCTAAAACCGTTGTGTGTAGAGACTCATATCCATTAGGTTTTGGAGTAGAAATCCAATCTCTTAATCTATCAGGATTGGGTTTGTAAAAGTCAGTAACAATTGAATATATTTTCCAACAATCTGCTTTTTCATTAGCTAAATTTGTATCAACTATTATTCTTACAGCAAATTTGTCAAAGATATTATCAAATGTTACCCCTTTGTTAATTATTTTTTCTCTTATGGAATATATTGATTTTGGTCTGCCTTTAATATTACTCTTTATTCCTTCAGCTTTTAATGTAATTTTTAAAGGATTAGTGAATTTATTTATGAACTTATTGCGACTTAATTTTGTTTCATTTAATTTAATAGATATTGCTTTATATATTTCAGGCTTAGTAAACTTTAGTCCTAAATCTTCAAGTTCAGTTTTTAATGGGTATAAACCAATTCTATGCGCTAAAGGAGCATAGAGGTAAAGTGTTTCTGATGCTATTTTTAGCTGTTTCTGTTTGGACATTGCACCTAATGTCCTCATATTATGTAGTCTGTCAGAAAGTTTAATTAAAATAACTCTAATATCATCTGATAATGTAAGCAACATTTTTCTGAAATTTTCAGCTTGTAATGAAACATTTTGATCAAAAACTTCAGATATTTTTGTTAAGCCATCAATTATTTTAGCTGTTTCACTACCAAATAAATCTTTTATATCTTTTATTGTATAATCAGAATCTTCTACAACATCATGAAGTAATGCACTAACAATTGAGGTTGTTCCTAAACCAATTTCTTTTGCACATATTTGAGCTACTGCTAAAGGATGTAAAATATATGGTTCTCCTGACTTTCTTCTAACATTTTCATGAGCTTTAACTGCTAAATTAAAGGCTTTACGGATAAGTTTCTTTTCTTTTTGACTTGTTTTCTGAGAACAGGACCTTAAAAGTGTCCTATATTTATTAATAATTTCCTTTTTTTCTTTTTCTATTTCTAAAGGATGCATATTAATTAATAAGAGAAAATCTCAAATTTATTCATTAACAAATTGACATTTTTTTTGATTTCGTTGAGTTTATCTTCATTATCCCAATTTATAATTGCTTGGTCAATTAGTTCTACTATTTCTGGTATAGTATTTTCTTTAATTCCCCTAGTTGTAATAGCTGGTGTGCCCAATCTAATACCAGATGTTATAAATGGAGACTCAGTGTCAAATGGAACCATGTTTTTATTTGCAGTAATATCAGCAAGTACTAGAGCTTTTTCAGCTTGTTTGCCATTAATATTTTTTGATCTTAAATCAATTAACATACAATGATTATCTGTACCTCCTGAAATTATATCATATCCTCTTTTAACTAATTCATCTGCCATTACTTGGGCATTTAATATTACCTGTTTTCCATAATCTTTAAATGATGGCTTTAAAGCTTCTCCAAATGCTATAGCCTTTGCAGCTATTACATGTTCTAATGGTCCCCCTTGTGAGCCTGGAAACACAGCAGAATTTAATAAAAATGACATTTTTTTAATTTTTCCTTTTAATGTTTTAAATCCCCAAGGGTTATCAAAATCTTTACCCATCATTATCATGCCTCCTCTAGGACCTCTTAGAGTTTTGTGTGTTGTTGTTGTAAGAATATGACAATATTCCGCAGGGTTATTTAATAATCCTACTGCAATTAATCCTGCAGGATGCGCAATATCAGCTAATAATAAAGCACCTACTTTGTCGGCAACTTCTCTAAATTTTTTATAATCCCAATCTCTAGAGTATGCTGATCCACCACAAATTATTAGTTTTGGCTTTTCTTCTAATGCAATTTTTTCTAATGATTCATAATCAATTAGCCCAGTTGATTTCTTTACATTATAGAAAGAAGTTTTATATAGTTTTCCAGAAAAATTAACTGGAGAGCCATGAGTAAGGTGACCACCATGAGATAAGTTAAACCCTAATATTTTATCTCCAGCATTTAAACAAGCTAACATAACCGCTGCATTTGCTGATGAGCCTGAGTGTGGTTGTACATTAACATAATCTACGCCAAATAACTTTTTGGCTCTATCTATTGCAATTTGTTCAACTTTATCAACAATTTCACATCCACCGTAGTATCTTTTATTTGGATAGCCTTCTGCATATTTATTTGTTAAACATGATCCTGTAGCACGCATAACTTCATTACTTACAAAATTTTCAGAAGCTATAAGCTCAATCCCATTTCTTTGTCGTTTGTCTTCTTGATTTATTAATTCAAAAATCTCATCTTCAGCTTTCATTGTTGTTTTTATTTTTAATTTCGTAGTTGCAACAAATATATATTTTTTATGAATAGATTAAAAGAACTTTTAAAGATTAAATATCCAATAATACAAGGTGGTATGATTTGGTGTAGCGGATGGGAATTAGTTAGCGCAGTAAGTAATGCAGGAGGACTTGGGTTAATTGGTTCAGGGTCTATGTATCCTGATGTTTTAGAGCATCATATTAAAAAATGCAAGAAAGCTACATCTAATCCTTTTGGAGTAAACCTTCCTCTTTTATATCCAGATATTGAAGAACACATAGAAATAATAATTAAAGAAGGAGTGAAGATTGTTGTTACTTCTGCTGGTAATCCCAAAAAATACACTAAACTTTTAAAAAGTAACGGGATTACTGTTCTTCATGTTGTTGCTAATTCAAAATTTGCTATTAAATCTATTGATGCAGGAGTTGATGCAATTATCGCGGAAGGTTTTGAGGCAGGTGGTCATAATGGTGTTGATGAAATTACTTCATTATGTTTAATTCCTCAAATAAAAAAAATTATTAATATTCCATTAGTTGCTGCTGGTGGAATAGGTTCTGGTAAAGCTATGCTTGCCGCAATTTCTTTAGGAGCTGATGGAGTACAAATTGGAAGTCTTTTTGCAAGTAGTATAGAGTCTTCTGCTCATCAAAATTTTAAAAATTACATTCTTAATTCAAAAGATGATTCTACTATTTTAACTTTAAAAGAACTTACTCCTGTTAGATTATTAAAAAATGAATTTTACGATAAAATTAGGATTGCCTATGAAAATAATGCTTCTAAAAATGAATTAAAAAATATTTTAGGAAGAGGAAGAGCTAAGAAAGGCATGTTTGAAGGTGATGTTATAAATGGAGAACTAGAAATTGGTCAGATCTCTTCATCAATATCTTCTATGTTATCAGTAAATAAAATTTTTAAAAATTTAATTGAAGAATTTGAGAGTAAAAAGAGTTTTTTGTCACACTTTAATTTATAAGCATATTTTGTAAGTACCTTTCTTCTAAAGTAAAAATTAATATCTTTGTTAAAAATTAATTATTAAATGAAAAAACTTTTCTTTTTATTCCTTTTTTTATGTGTTGCTAAATTTTCCTTTTCAACACATCTGATGGGTGGGGAAATAACTTGGAAATGTATAAAGTCTGGTACTGATATTGGAAAGTATAATTTTAATATGAAAGTTTACAGAGATTGTTCTGGTACTACGGTTGGGACATTTACACAAGATATTCAAGTATGGAACCATCCTACAGTTACTTCTATTCCTGTAGAATTTGTTCTTTCTCAAGATGTTTCTCCTCCTTGTGACCCTACGAATAGTTCTAACGCTATTTTAAGTTGTGCAAATGGAGACCCTGGCTCTGTAGAAGAGTATATATTCGAAACTTTAATACCAGTTTCACTACCTGGTGTTCCTCCTGTAGATGGATGGATCTTTACTTGGGATAATTGTTGTAGAAATGGTGCTATTACAAATTTAATTAACCCATCTTCAGAAGGTTTTACATTAAGGGCTAGTATGTTTCCATATACTGATCCTACCACTGGATTAGCAACGCCAGCAGATCCATGCTTTGATTCTTCACCTGACTTTAAAGAGCAACCAAAAACAATTTTATGTACAGGTTTTCCTTTTTCTTATAGTCATAATGCTTTTGATGATGAATTGGATGATTTAGTTTATAGCTGGGCTGAACCACTTGATGACTTCTTTACTACATATAATTATCCAATAGATCCTATTCCTTTACCATTTGACCCTCCTTATTCTGTTAATGTCCCTTTACCAGGAAACCCTATTCTTAATTCAACTACGGGTGAAGTCACTTATGATGCTAATATAGCTGGTAATTTTGTTACATGTATAAAAGTGCAATCTTTTAAATGTAATCAATTAGTTTCTGAAATTTACAGAGAAGTTCAAGTAGTGCTTCTTGCTTGTCCTTCAATGCCAGCATCTACATTGCCTAATAACCCTCCAGTAGTTGCAGCTCCTTTTACTGATGCGAGTTCAACTATAGCTTCATATGACACTATCGTTTATGCCGGTGCTTTAGTTGAATTTAATATAGATGGGATTGATAACGATTTATATAACAATACGACGTCTCAAAGTTTAACAATGGAAGTTTCTGGAGGTCAATTTTCTGACGATTATGTAAATACAACTAATTGCTCAAATCCGCCTTGTGCAACTTTTAATAATGGTGCCGGTCTAACTCCACCATTTTCAAATCCTGGGTTAGTTTCTGGAGTATTTAGTTGGCAAACTTCATGCTCACATATTGCAGCTACAGCTGGCTGTGGTCAAACATCTAATGTTTTTAATTTTTTAGTTAAAGTTTATGATGATTTTTGTCCTGCTAATGGAATATCATTTTCAAATATTTCAATTACTGTTCTTCCATCTCCTGTAGATAATTCACCTGATTTTAGATGTGTTTCTGTTTTACCAAATAATAATATTGAAGTTTCATGGAGTCACCTTGCTGGAGCACCTCCAAGCACTGTTTATAGTGTTTTTCACTCAGATAATGCAAATGGTCCTTTTGTATTTTTAGATAGTGTTTTATTTCCTTTGAATAACTATTCAGATAATGCTAACGCTGGTAATATTACTAAACAATATTATTATCTTTCATCTCACTCTTCCTGCGCTGATGAGTCTTTGCCTTCTGATACTCTATCTTCTATTTACTTGTCTGTTGATGCTATCAATGGAGATACTGAGGGAGATATGAATTGGAATAATATTCATAATCCTATATTAACAAGTTCCCAGAATTTTAATATAATGGCACTTGATGGAAATAATAGTTGGTTAAATGTTGGTAATACACCAAACAATAATTTTATATTCCCTGCTCAAACTTGTGATTCTTATCAATTCTTATATGTTGAACTTCCTGATGCCAGTGGCTGTAGTTCATTATCTAACATTAATGGTGCTAACTTAAAAGATACAATAAGCCCCAATAATCCTATTATTAAAGATGTATCTGTTGATAATAATGGTAATTCTGTTATTAGTTGGACTTCTTCATCAAATGATGTTGATGTATATGCTATTTATATTCTTGATGAATTTGGCTCATGGATTACTATAGATTCTGTTTTTGGCTTTAATAATAATTCTTATAACTATAATAATTCTAATGCAAATTCTCAATTTGAAACTTTTAGTATTCGTTCTATTGATAGTTGTGGGAATTCAAGTGGAAGAAGTATTGAGCATAACTCTATTTTAGTTAATTCTTATTTTGACGCTTGCGATTTATCAATTAAAATTAATTGGAACCCATATATTAATATAAATAATGGTCTTAGTCATTATAAAGTTTTTATTAATGAAACTGACAATCAAAATAATACTACTTATGATTCAATTAGAATTAATAATTTATTGGAGTATAAAATTGAAAATTTAAATGAAAGTTCAAACTATTATTTTTACGTTGCAGCTTATAATAATGACTCTACTATTAAAGCAATTTCTAACCAAAATGATTATGATATAATTTTACCAAATAGACCTGAATTTAATTACATAAACTTTGCATCTGTTAATCATATTAATGGAGATGTTGATATTAGTCTTTATGTCGATGACCAGGCAGTGATAAGTCATTATAATGTTTATAGATCTTTTCAAGATGATTCTTTGTTTAATATTATTGGAAATATTAATTTTAATAACTCTTCAACTTTAAATTATTCAGATAATACTGCTGAAACATATAATGCTTTTTATGAATATCAAATATATCCTGTTGATACCTGTAATAATATTATAACAGTTGGATCAATAATTCAAAATAATGATATTACATATGCTAAAACAATATTTTTAGAATCAAAAATTAATCTTGATTACTCAGATAATTTATTTCTAGATGAACAATATACTAATACTATTTCTCTAAATGAATATGAAAAGTGGTTAGGTAACGTTTCTGAATATCAGCTTTTTAGATCCATTAATAGAGAGCCTTTTGATTTATTGCCATTATATACTTTTGATAGAGTCAATAATCCAAATGAAGAATTAATATATATAGATGTTGTAACAGAATTTGGTGAAGGTAATGGGCGTTTTTGTTATTACATAAAGGCAATTGAAGGATTTAATAATCCTTATGGATCTTCTATTGAAGGAAGTTTGTCAAATATTTCATGTGTCTCCCAGACGCCTATACTGTTCTTGCCAAATACTTTTACTCCAAATGGTGATGAGCATAATGAAATTTTTAAGCCTGTAACTAATTTTGTCTCTGATATAGGCTATGTGTTTTCTATTTACTCAAGAAATGGAGAGAATATTTTTTCTACAAATGATCCTCGCAAAGGGTGGGATGGGACGTTTAATGGGCGTTTTGTTAAAAATGATAATTATGTTTATCATGTTAGTTATATAAATGGTGTTGCACAATTAACTGAAAAAACTGGATCTTTTAATTTAATTAGATAATTTAGTTTTTTTAAAATAGTATCTTCTCTTATTACTATTATTTACAGCAATTAGTTAATTTTGCACACTTTAATTTTTAATTATGTCAATAGAAAATAAAAAAATACTTAGTGAAGGCCTTACATATGATGATGTTTTAGTAGTTCCATCATATTCTGATATTCTTCCTAGAGAGGTTGTCACAAGCACATATTTCTCTAAAAACATTAAACTTAATATTCCTTTAGTTTCAGCTGCTATGGACACTGTCACTGAGTCTAAGCTTGCAATTGCTATTGCTCAAGAAGGTGGTATAGGTGTTTTGCATAAAAACATGAGTATTGATCAGCAAGCCTCTCAGGTAAGGAAAGTTAAAAGATCTGAAAGTGGTATGATTCAGGATCCTATTACTTTAAAAATTGATGCTAATGTTGGTGATGCATTTAAATTAATGAAAGAAAATAAAATAGGAGGTATTCCCATTGTTAGTGATGATAATGTTCTTTTAGGTATTGTTACAAATAGAGATTTAAGATTTGAAAAAGATTTTAGCTTATCTATTACTAAGGTCATGACATCAGAAAATTTAATTACTACTTTAATTAATGATTTACAAAAAGCTGAAGAAATTCTTAAAAGTCATAAAATTGAGAAACTACCTATCATTGACAACAAAGGTCATTTAGTTGGGCTTATAACCTTTAAGGATATTGTTAAGAATAGAATGAGACCTAATGCTTGCAAAGATAAGTATGGACGTTTAAGAGTTGCAGCAGCAGTTGGAGTGACTCACGATGTATTAGATAGAATATCAGCTCTATCCAAAGTAAATGTAGACGCTATTATTATTGATACAGCTCATGGTCATTCAAAGGGAGTAATTGATGTTCTTAAATCTGCTAAGAAAGAGTTTAAACATTTAGATATTATAGTTGGAAATATAGCTACTGCTGCAGCAGCTGAAGATTTAATTAAAGCTGGAGCTGATGCTTTAAAAGTTGGAATTGGTCCTGGATCTATTTGCACAACTCGAGTAGTTGCTGGAGTAGGTGTTCCTCAATTAACTGCTGTAATGGATGTTTATGAGGTTACCAAGAAGCATAATATACCTCTTATTGCTGATGGTGGAATTAGATACTCTGGAGATATTGTTAAAGCTATGGTCGCTGGAGCCAGCTCTGTAATGCTTGGTTCAATTATTGCTGGTGTTGAAGAAGCACCTGGTGAAACTATTATTTTTGAAAGCAGAAAGTATAAAACTTATCGAGGAATGGGATCAATAGATGCTATGCAAAAAGGTTCAAAAGATAGATATTTTCAAGAAAATGAAAATGATATGAATAAATTAGTTCCTGAAGGAATTGTTGGGAGAGTTGCTTTTAAAGGTTCCCTTTCTGAAGTTTTACATCAAATGGTTGGAGGTTTAAAGGCAGGAATGGGCTATGCTGGTTCAAAGGATATCAATATTTTACAAAAAGCAACGTTTATAAAAATTACACAAGCAGGAGTTATAGAAAGTCATCCACATGACGTTACAATTACTAGAGAAGCTCCAAATTATAGTAGATAATAAAAATTAATAAAATGATGAAGAATACCCTAATTATAATATTTTGTCTTTCATGTTTAAATCTTTTTTCACAAAATGATTTATTGAAAATTGATGATGATAATATTAGTTTAAATGAATTTAAAAATATTTTTTTTAAGAATAATGAAGACGTCGAAATAACAAAAGAATATTTAGATGAATATGTTGATTTGTTTATAAATTTTAAGCTAAAAGTAAAAGAAGCTGAAGCACTTGGTTTTGATACTATTTCATCTTTTGTATCAGAATTAGAGGGTTATAGAAAACAATTATCTAAACCTTACCTTAGAGATAATAATTTTAATGAAAATTTATTTAATGAAGCTTTAGATAGAATTCAATATGATATTAATGCTAGTCATATTTTAATAAATATTGAAAACGATGATTCAAAGCTAGCTTTAAGTAAAGCTTTAGCTATAAGAAATGAAATTAATAATAATGAAATATCGTTTGAAAGTGCTGCTGTCAAATATTCTGACGATAAATCTGCTTTAGAAAACAAAGGAGCTTTAGGATACTTTACTGCTTTTATGATGGTTTATGATTTTGAATCTGTTGCATATAGCACCCCAGTAGGAGAAATATCTATTCCTGTAAAAACTCAATATGGTTATCATTTAATTTTAGTCAATAATAAAAGAAAAGCAGTAGGTGAGAGAAAAGTTGCTCATATAATGTTTAAAACTGGAAAAGGTGCAAACGCCCAAAAAATTGATGCTGCATATAAAAAGATTTCAGAAACTTATGATTTATTGTCCAAAGGCGAAAAATTTGCTGAAGTTGCTGAAAGATTTTCAGAAGATAGATCTACTGCCGTTAAGGGAGGTGTTCTCCCACCATTTGGTGTCGGTAAAATGGTTAAGGAGTTTGAAGAACAAGCTTTTAGTCTCAATAAATTAGGTAGTTTTTCAAAACCTTTTAGAACAGAGTATGGCTGGCATATTTTAATGCTACTAGAGGACTCGCCTGTAAGCTTAAATGATGAACTGTTTTTATCTGTTAAACAAAAGATTGAAAAGGATTCAAGAAGTAAACTGAGTAATGATGTAATGATTAATAAGTTAAAAGAGCTTTACGATGTTAAAATATTTAAAGAGAATTTTAATTTAATGAGAAGATTAGCGGTAAAAGATGTTTTAAAAAGTTCATGGGATGCTAAAAGTTTGAAAAGTCCAAATGTTATTTTATTTAGAATAGAATCTAATGATTATTTGCTCTCAGATTTTTCATCATATTTAATAAGTAATCAGAAAAAAAATAATGATTTTGATTTACTATATCAGGAATTTCTTAACGAATCATTGCTTTCTTTTGAAGAAAGTCAATTACAAAGTAAATATCCAGAATTTAAGAGTTTACTAAATGAGTATAAAGAAGGTATCTTATTATTTGATATAACAAATAAAAATGTTTGGAAAAAAGCTGTTGAAGATACAATTGGTTTAGGGAATTATTTTAATGAGAATATTTTAGATTATAGATGGGAGGAAAGAGTTGATGCATCAATTTTTACTTGCTTAAATTTTAATATTGCCTTTAAAGTTAGAAATGAATTATATAAATTAAAGAGAGGAAGCATTAAGGAAGTTGATATTTTAAATAAAATTAATTCATCTTCCCCTTTAAATTTACAATTAGTTAATGATAAATTTGCTAAGGGTAAAAATAAATATATTGATAAAGTAAGCTGGAAAGACGGTATTAGTAAAAATATTAAGAATTCTGATGGTAGCTATACTATAGTTTTTGTAAAAGATATTCTCGAACCTAGAAGTAAAAATTTAAATGAAACAAAAGGGAAAGTAATATCTGATTATCAAAAGCATCTAGATTCGATTTGGATTAATATGCTTAAATCTAAGTATACAGTTTCTCTAAATACACAATTATTATACTCCTTAATCGTTAAATAGTTTTGAAATATAAACTTTTTGCTTTTATACTTTTAGTCTCTGTATTTTCATGTAAAGATGATTATGATAATAAAGTATTAGCTGAAGTTTATGGCGATATTCTTTATGAAAAAGATATAATAGAAAATATATATAATGGCGTAAATGATTCAGCATTTTTTAAAGATAAATTTATCGATCAATGGGTAAGAAAAAAAATCTTACTTCATCATGCAAATGTTAATATTGATAATTCAGAACCAATTATTTCAGATGCTGTTAAAAAATATGAACAATCATTACTAATATATGAATATCAACAACAATTGATTAATCAAAATTTTGATACAACAATTAATATCAATGAATTATATTCTTATTATGAAAAAAATAAAAATCAATATAAGTTGAGAATGAGTGTTTTTAAAGGTAGATTTATTATTATTGATAAATTTGCTCCAAATATTAAAAGATTATTTAAAATATATCGTTCTAATAACCTAGATGATATTGATGAAATGATTAATTATTGTCAGCTATATGCTAATGAATTTCATATTAACGATACAAGCTGGACATATTTTGATCCATTAAAAAATAAACTACCTAATATTAATGTCTCAAGTGAATATTATTTGAGAAATTCTAGATTTGATGTTTTTGAAAATGAAAATTTATTATTTTTAGTTGATGTTAAAAGCTATAAAATAAAAGGAACAGTTAGTCCATTTGTAGTTGAAAAAGAAAAAATTAAATCTCTTTTATTAAATAGAAAAAAAATAATATATTTAAATCAATTAGAAGATGATTTAATAATTAATGGTTTAGCTATTGAAAAAATAAAAATATATTAAATGAAAATTATTAAATATTTACTACTAACATTATTGACTCCTATTATATGTTTCTCTCAGTCAATTGATAAAATTGAGGCTGTTATTGGCAGTGAAATGGTATTAACTTCAGAAATTGAATCTCAATATCTACAATATCTTTCTCAAGGGTTTACTAAGTCTGAAGATATTAAATGTGATATCTTAGATGATCTTCTTTTCCAAAACCTTCTTGTTCATCATGCTAAGTTAGACAGCAATATTGAAGTGAGTAATGAAGATATATCAAAAGAAGTTAATAAACGAGTGTCTTATTTTGAAAAACAACTTGGTTCTATAGATAAAGTAGAAGAATATTTTAAAAAAGAGTTAGATTTAATCAAACAAGAATTATCAGCAATTGTAAAAAATCAATTATTTGCACAAAAAATGCAATCTTCAATTTCTAATAATATAAAAGTCACTCCTTCTGAAGTTAAATATTACTTTTCTAAATTAAAGTTTGATGAAATCCCTTTTGTGGATGAACAAATTGAAATAAAACAAATTGTTATTAATCCTAAAATATCTAATCAGGAAAAAGAGAGTATTCGAGAAAAATTGGACAAATTTAGAAAAAGAGTTTATGATGGTGAAGATTTTAAAGTTTTAGCAGCTCTTTATTCTGATGATCCAGGAACATCTAATAACGGTGGGGATTTAGGCTGGATGAATAGAGGGGAGTTAGTTCCTAAATTTGAACGTGCTGCTTTTAGATTAAAAGATAATGAAATCTCTGAAGTTATAGAAACAGAATTTGGTTTTCATATCATTCAAATGATATCTAGAAGGGGAGAGCAAATTAATGTTAGACACATTTTGTTAAAACCCAAAATATCTTCTTTATCACTTAAAAATGCTAGCGACGATATTAACAAAATAAAATCTGATCTTGATAGTTCTATTATTACATTTGAAGATGCAATAAAAAAATATTCTGAGGATGAAAGTAAAAATAATGGGGGGTTACTTATTAATCCAGAAACGGGTTCTTCTAAATTTACTTTTGATCAATTAAATCCTTCAGTTAAATATATTGTTAAAAACATGAGTGTTAATGATGTTTCTCCGCCTACATTAACTAAATCAAATGATAATGAACAATCATACAGAATTATAATGATCAATAGTAAAGTGCCTGCACATCAAGCTAATGTTATAGATGATTACATGAACATTCAAGAGTTTGCAATAAGAAATAAGAAGGAAGAAAGAGTTGATAAATGGATTAATGATAAATTAAATAACACATTTGTAAGATTATCAAATAATCTTACAAATTGTGATTGTTATAATAAATGGACGAAATAATATGAATGATAATAAAGGTGATATTCAAAAAGTAAAAGAATTTGTCTCAGCTTTTAATAATTTTAAAAAAGAAATTTCTAAAGTTATTGTTGGTCAAGAGGATGTTGTTAATCAAGTGCTAATTTCCATTTTTTCAAATGGTCATTGTTTATTAGTTGGTGTTCCTGGTTTAGCAAAGACATTACTAGTTCAGACTATAGCAGATATTTTAGGGCTTAAATTTAATAGAATACAATTTACCCCTGATTTAATGCCTTCTGATATAATTGGAACAGAAATTCTTGATGAATCTAAAAACTTCAAATTTATTAAAGGACCTTTATTTGCTAATGTTGTTCTTGCAGATGAAATTAATAGAACACCTCCAAAAACTCAAGCAGCTCTTTTAGAATGTATGCAAGAAAGATCTGTTACAAGTGCTGGCACTAAATATGTTCTTGACTCTCCATTTTTTGTTTTAGCTACCCAAAACCCTATTGAACAAGAAGGTACTTACCCTCTTCCTGAAGCTCAACTTGATAGATTTATGTTTAATGTTATCTTAGATTACCCCAAATATGAAGATGAATTGATGATTGTTAAAAAATCTGCTTCAAATGTAAAAGAGGATCTTAAGAATATTATTAGTGCAAATGATATTATAATGTACCAAGAGTTAGTTAATTCTATACCTGTTAATGATAATGTATTAGAATATGCTGTAAAATTAGTGTCAAAAACACGTCCTGCAACTATTCATGCTAACGATTATGTAAATGAATACATTGAATGGGGTGCAGGCCCAAGAGCTTCACAATATATAATTCTTGCTGCTAAATGTAA
>ENA-OSJC01001235-OSJC01001235.1-marine-metagenome-genome-assembly--contig:-NODE-1235-length-21690-cov-9.809513_pt1 | contig 21690 bp, 47 predicted proteins | sample MGYA00237885_ERZ534234 | MGnify/ENA primary metagenome ERZ534234 (study PRJEB26413, sample SAMN06343907) | marine metagenome | isolation source: coastal waters | place: Atlantic Ocean: West Antarctic... | reverse complement strand
AATAACAAAGATTCTTTTATCGTTAACAATGCAGAATATTTTGATATAGAGTGGCCAAAGGTTAAACTTTGGTTTGAAGGCGATGGACTTAAAATGCGCAAAGGTTTCAAGAGAATTTTTCACAAAAGAAATCCAAACTTCTTTGTTTGTCATTGGGATGTTTGCCTCTCCTCGAAGTCTTGCTTTAGAGTTCTCGAGAATCGAGGGCTAAGCATTCACTTCTTAATTGATAACGATGGAACCATCTATCAAACAATGGACATCAATGATGTTGCATATCATGCAGGGTCAAGAACTTGGAATAATAACTCGATTGGTGTTGAGATTTCCAATGCCTATTATCCTAAACACCAACCTTGGTACGTTAAACAGGGTTTAGGTGAGAGACCACTAATCACAGACGCAGTTGTCCATGGCAGCAAACTCGATCCATTCACGGGATTTTATCCCGAACAACTTGAGGCTCTGAAGGCCTTGTCGAAAGCCATCAATAAAGCCACGGGAATACCTCTCAAAACGCCTTTGGATCGCTCGGGCAATACAAACACTACCGTAAGCAAAAAAGCTGCTGAGGGACGTTTTGAGGGCTTTGTGAACCACTACCACTTGACTAAGCGCAAGATTGATTGTGCTGGTTTGGATTTGAAGAAATTACTAAAGGAGATTTGAGATGTCGAAGAAAGTAACAGGAAACGATTTAAAGAAATTGCTTGAGGGAGTTTTGAGCGAAGTCGCCGGTGTCAAAATAGCAAATATAGACAAAAAGCTGTATAAAAAGCAAAAGTCCGAGTTTAGCAGTTTTAAAGATGGCATAAAGGATCTTGCTAGCAATGATTCTTCTCCCGCCGATATCAGCCAAGACGATGTTTCTAAGGCATATTCCGAGCCTAATGCGGATGAAATAGCTGCTGGGCGATATCTTGGTCAAGGACTTAAAATGGGCCACAAAGATGATAGAGACAATATATTAAAATTTGTCGCCAGTGCAGAATCCGAAGCTGCTGAGTTTTCAGCAAATACAATAGAACCAGTTAAGGCTGAGGACATTAGATCTATCGCTTTTAAATCAATGCAAAATGTTTCTGCAGATCCATCCGACATAAAAGCGCCAATGGGCCAGTTCCCAGAAGGCATAACTACGGCACTAAATCAAGTTATGACTGGAAAAAATACTTTTGACGATAGAATGAAGCACTTAGCAACCGTTTGTAAAGAAGCAGTTGGTGATATGGCAGATAATACAAAAACATCAGGTGATATCACAGCCACAATTTCTAAAATGCTAGTCTTAGACTATTTGACAACATTAGTAAGAGAGGTTGATAGTGGCAGTGGCGCCTATGCTTTTGAGGCTTTTCTAGCGATGATGGTTGGAGGCAGAGTCACAGGCAAAGAGCTCACTCCAGATAAAAAAATGGGTGGTGCAGACTTTCGTGCACCTGATGGTTCAGCAGGAAGTTCAAAATTTTATAGCAACTTAAGCGGGATTTCGCAATCGTCAAAGGGCTTCAAGCTTAATGAACCAGTTTATTATGTAATTTGTATAAAGGAAAAGACCCAGGCCACATCTGCTCAATCAGCGGAGGTAACTAAATTAAAAATTTACACATTATTTATAAACAAAGTAGCACAAGAAGTCGGAACCGCAAAGGGCAAAATATATGATTATTTTGCTTTTAAATATGCCAACGGCGATGTCGAAGTCAAGCAAATTAAAACCGGAAGCCAGATTAACTTATCAACGGGCCTTTCCAAAAAAGGCAATCCACTTGAGATTGATATTGTGACTGCAGCAAATAGCAAGGATATTAGATCTGTGGTAACTGCAACGACAAAGAGTCGATCGGATGAACTTGCAACCGCCATAAAATACATGGAGCAAATTTCTAGAAACATATATGTAGCTGATCAAAAATCTCAATCATATGGAGCTTCTGGAGATATCACAAGTGCAGACGAAGCTCTCGCGGCACTAATGCAAGCGGAAAACTCCGTTAGACTTATGACGTCAATTATCGATCCAAATACAGGAAGAGGTGGAGATACAACCAAGTTTGTCGGAGAACAAAAAATCACCGCGTCCTTACTCAAAAAATTAATTGAAGAAAACTTAAAGAAATGACTTGACAAACCCTCCATTTGATGTTATAATATATATAACCAAATGGAGGCTTAATGCAAAAACATTATAAACAAGGCTCAACTCTCAATCAAGAGATTGTAGAGGGAGTCAACATCTTAGCGGACAACGTCGCGGCAACTCTCGGACCCCGAGGGCGCACTGTAGCGTTATATCATAAAGAACAAGGTGTTCCTGTCATCACAAAAGATGGCGCAACCGTCGCAGACTTTGTCGAACTTGAATCTCCGTTCCAAAACCTTGGAGCGCAAATCATCAAGCAAGCAGCAAAGCAAACAGTAGAGACAGCCGGAGACGGTACAACTACATCGACAGTCCTCGCAAGAGCAATCTTGACTGAAGGGCAGAGATATATCACATCAGGTGCTTCCCCAGTTGAGCTAAAGCGAGGAATCGACAAGGCAGTGGATATTATTGTTGCTGAATTAGATGAGCGCTCCAGGCCCATCGAAACAGTGGAAGACATCAAGCACATCGCAACGATCTCTGCCAACAATGATACAACTATTGGTACGCTTATTTCAACAGCAGTTGACAAAGCAGGCAAGGATGGCTCTGTGATAGTCGAAGAGGCTCGGAGCATGAATACCACTCTTGACCTCATAGAAGGTTTCAGATTTGATTCTGGATACCTTTCTAGCCAATTTATTAACAACGCACGCAATGGAACAGTAGATTATGATAACCCACTTATTCTTATTACAGATGAAAAACTTGAAGTCATCGATCAAATCATGCCGACCTTGGAAATTGCAGCGAGAGATGCGAGACCCTTACTCATCGTGGCAGCAGATGTCGAAGGGCAAGCGCTTGCGGCGCTCATTGCAAATTCTGTTCGGGGAACGATGAAGATTGCCGCCGTCCGTGCTCCAAAGTATGGAGAAGAGCGACGTAATATAATGAAAGACTTAGCTGCTTCTGTCGGAGCAACGTTTGTCTCGCGAGAGGCCGGTTTAGCTTTGCGAGAAGTAAAGCTAAACGACTTTGGTCAAGCAAAATCCCTAAATGTAACAAAAGGATGGACAACCATCGTCGGAGGTAAAGGTGATTGGGAAGAGATTGATACTAGGCTTGATGCGATCAAGAATGAGATCCAGCAAACAGAAAATCTCAAAGAGTGTGAGAGGTTACAAGAAAGAATTACTCGTCTTGCCTCTGGAGTTGCTGTCATTAGAGTTGGTGCTGCAACTGAAGTTGAGATGATTGAAAAGAAGCATCGCATTGATGACGCTTTGGAGGCAGTCAGATCAGCCCAAGAAGAAGGCATCATTGTAGGCGGCGGTGTAACGCTCCTGAGGATAGCTAGAAAGCTTTCTATCACTTTAAAGAGCGAAGAGCAGACCCTTGGTGCGAAGATTGTTCTGAAGGCTTGTGAGGCCCCATTGCGGACAATGGCTAGAAACGCTGGAGAGTCTGAAGACTTGATTGTTGAGCAAATTGTTAATTCAAAAGATGATGAATGTTACGATTTTCTTAACAGAAAAATGACCAATGCGATTGGATCAGGAATCATCGACCCAAAGAAAGTTACACGTTGCGCATTGCAAAATGCTGCTAGTGCAGCAGGCACACTACTTACAACGTCGCATGCTATTGTAAAAGTTTGAGACTATTTACTATAAAGTCGAAACCAACGGAGGGAACGAGATATGAGCGAGAACGAAATGAATGAAATAAAACAGGCTCTATTAGAGCTTACTGTCAATATTAAACACATGGCCGGAAAGCAGGATGAGATGATCGATGATGTTAAATCCATCAAAGAAGCTATCTACAATCCAGAAACCGGACTTTATGCTCGTGTTCGAGACCTTGAGCAATGGCAAGAAAACATGTCTAGAGTAATCTGGACTGTTGGGCTCGGATTTGTGGGATTGGTCTCAAAAGCAATTATGGAAGTATTATAATCACGGAGGAAAAGTGAGAGTAAAAATTAGTTATGGAGCAGAAATGAATGAAGTTCCAGAAGAAGTAGAACAATTGTACACATATGTGTCATCCAAAACAAGACATATAACGAGACAAACAGAACGTATAGAAGATTTACTAGCAGAAGAAGACGTGGAAGCAGCTATGGCACTCATGGATCAAATGCGAAGAACATTGTCGGCTATGGATTCGAGACTATCTGATATCCAATCCATTGCTGAAGGATATTTAACACATCAACAAGGAGAGGAAGATGTTCACCATCGGAGACCTGATATGGATACCACAAGAGACCCTACTGCTAATACAGGAAGTCCAGAATCCACAGGCAATTAAGATAACTGAAAAACCAGAAGTCGGAATATTTTTAAGACCAACAGATGAAAATCCTGATTTTGTCAAAGTAATATCGGACGGAAGAGAATGGATAACAAACAGAAAAAACATAAAACACTTACGGAGGAAAAATGTTAGTAAAATTAATTGAGGTATTCAAACCTCAAGGTGAACGTGTTCACCTAGACGAAATACACGTAAGCCCAACGGCAGTGACAACAATCAGACGAGAGCCATCAAGCGATATGATAAATGAAGCTCACAATCTTGGTCTAGTACCTCAAGCACAGTTCAGTCGAATTACAATTATGGAAGGACCTTTATCCAGATCAGTTGTTGTGGTTGGATCGCCTGAAGAGTTGCGACGAAAGCTAAACAAAAGACAATTACTGAGGGACTGATGAAGTATTATAAAATTATTTGCTGGACTGAATGTCCATTTTGCGTAAAGGTCAAGAATTTACTCATTGAGAAAGATGAGCAGTTTGAGTACTGTTCAATCGACCACTCTCCTGAACTTTTAAATTATTACAAAACTATTTACAATCATAGCACTGTACCAATTGTAATAATTAAAGAGGGTGAGATGGATGATAAACTTATCGGTGGATACACGGAACTTAAGCGCCTCTATGAACGAGGAGCATCTCAAGAAGATCTTTAATGAGATGACAGTTCTCGTGGAATACTCATTCGATGTGAGCGTTGAAGAGATGTATGGGCCCATATCATTTTGGACTCCAACTCCTGACAGTGAAGTTGAGGAGTTGGAGCTTTTTGGTATAATAGACATTGGAGACCAGACATCTACAATTCAGAAGATTATTCACCTCACACATGAGACAGGCCATGTCATTTATGACATGGATGAACTATTTAGAAACACTAACGATGTCATGTTCACCGAGTCACTTGCGTGGTATTTAGGGTATCACTTTATGTCTGAGCATGGATACAAAATAGACATGCATACTTATGAGAGTGAGATGAAGCATGCATTAAAACTATACCGCTGGAGCGAAAATGATACAGATGTTGAATAGAAAAAGAGAAATAATTAAGCCATGGGGCAAAGAAGTTATTTGGGCCGAGACCAAAGACTATGTCGGAAAACTTCTTTATATCACCGAAGGTCACAAACTAAGCCTTCAATACCACGAAGAGAAAGAGGAGACAATCCTTGTTATCTCCGGAGAATTGGAAGTTCTCATTTCAGGCCATGAAAGGATAGGCATTTCTTCGCTGAAATTAAGCGAAGGAGATACTTATCATGTAACTCCCGGAACGATCCATAGGTTCGCAGCATCACTTGGAACAAACGTTGTGTTAGCAGAGGTCTCAACGAACCATTTAGATGATGTTGTCAGGCTGGAGGATGATTATGATCGCGAGTAGTATACTTCTCATGCTAGGTTTAGTATCAGCTGACACTTTAGACTTCTATGTTGCTCCAATTAAAGTGTTTAATCGAACGGAGACAAAAGTCATAGAACAAGTGATAGATCAAGAGTTCGCGTTTACTTTGTCATCTGCGTACTCTGAATCGTTCAAGGTAAGAAACGATCGCGGCACTTACTCCCCAGTCCTGATGGAATTCGAGGACGTGAGAGTGTTTAGCAAGAAGACCATCAAGTACCACTACAAGTGTAACTATGTCTTGGATCCAATGAAGTGTGCTATTGAAAACAACCATTTTTTCGTAGAGACAGTGGTGACCGTTGATGACAATCAATTAACTGTTCGCATGACAATGTATGACCCTCAGCTCCAAGTAGTCAATAGTGGATTGTCAACGGAAGAAATGGAAGTCAATTGGATCAAACAACAAGAGGTCACAAATGTGCAGAAGACCGACCGCGATGGGTCGAAGACAAACATGACACACTATGGTCTAGAGAAACATCCATTGAAGTGGGAGATTCCACATCATCTTTTAGAAAAACATGTTCGCGAAGCAGCCGCTGAAATGTGGCTTGGTGCAAAAATTCGACTGTAACATAACCGTTACGTAAATCCGACCCCTAGTTACTTATAGGAGGTCGCCACTATGGGACGATTAGGGTTAATACTATTTTTATTTATGCCGACTCATGATGTAGCGGAAGTGCATTATAACGACTCATATCATTCAGACGTTTACACATTTGCGAACAGAGGAATAAGAAATGCTTACAGCTCTTCAGTCATAGTAAATGCATTTGCAGAATCTGGCACCGCCGCGATGGGTTCAGGAAATTACTTTCAAATTTGGAACAAATATTTCGTCATCACAGCTGCACATGTGATCGAGGGTAAAACAGAAATCTTTCTTACGGAAAGAAGCGGTCATAACTACAAAGCCAGAGTGGTACATGTTGATAAGTTTAAAGACCTTGCGATACTTATACCTGAAGAGCAGATGAGATTCACAAAGGCAGTTGCATATAGACCAGCCAATGGAATCGATGTAGGTCGCGAAATATTCTATTGTGGAAATCCAAACGAGATGTACTTCACAACTTATCATGGAATGATATCTGGAAGAACAAACCAGTACATCCTGGCCGATACATTTGCTTGGCCTGGATCTAGTGGTGCGGTTGTATTCAACAGCTCAGGCAATGCTGTAGGCGTAGTATCTTCAGTTGCCTTAGAGGCTCCTACTGGGGTACCGGTTCTTGTCCCCCACTTCGTACGTTTAGGGCCTGTCATTTCTTTGAGTAAAAGAAAGATCTTGGAGCTAATACGTGAATGATAACAGATAAGTCGCTAGTTGGATTGTTGATAATCGACAATGGTAGAGTCGGAATGATTATCAACGAAATCAAATCGGGTACTTGGTCAGAGGAGCCATTGTTCAACTGGACGACGAGCTATGAAATCAAGTATGTTGATGGTAATCATTGTGTCATGACAAGTGGTTCTCTAGAAAGAATGGTAGAGTCGGGCAAGATCAAAATATTAGAACACAGAGAATGAGTACTACCCTACTACCCCCCTCCCCCCTCTTCGTTGAGGGTGTCGTGGTGATGTCTAAATATCAAGCCGTCGAAGACGTAATCGAGGACTTGTGGGGGTATTGCATGGAATTGGAAGACCAATATCATCATACAGGAAACCATGATGTCTTAATTAGGTTTGCGACAGCACTTATGATAGTTCAATACTGGGAAGATGTCCTATTGAGCATGGAGGGAATCGATGTCTGCAAAGTTTATTTTTAAAAAAGGCGACCTTATTGGTGTCAATGAAAGAGGCAGGATTTGTGGCTACCTCATCACACAGGTGATAAGAGAGAATCGCTTTTTCTATTGCTTATGTATAGACACGGGAGTGTATCACTTCTTAGTTTATGATGAACAATTTCACTTTCTTTTATGTCCAGAGTTTGACTTGAGCGTCAAGCCTGATATTGATGTCTTGTCTCTTGGAGTTGATTTCTATCGAGCATTAGACAGATTGTTTAATCATTCCGGTGAACCTTCTAGTGAAGATTTTAGTGAAGATTTTAGTGAAGAATAATCGAATTATTCTTCTACAATGCCGCTAGCACCGATAAAAAATGATTTTTTCCAATTTACTTTACATAACTATGGTGAAAGAAATAAAAAAAAATCAATTTACTTTACATAACTATGGTGAAAGAAATAAAAAAATAAGATGGACAAAAACTGTCCGTCTCTATCAAGTATAACACGTTCTTGGGACTTTGTCAAGCGTCTGAGACGAAATACTTTACATAACTATGCAACAAGGAAGTGTCCGTTGGTCAAAAAATGTCCGTTAAAGCAACCACTTGGCCTTGACAAACATTCCTCAACGTGTTACCTTAATAAGACACAACGGAGAACACATGAAAAGAATTTTTAAAGTAGGCGACCTCGTATCGCTCACCAAAGGATACTATACAGGCATACCCATAGGATCAATAGGTATCGTAAGTAGTATTCCAAAACCACCCACCGAGATGATGAATGTTCACTTGTGTGGATACGGGACGTGGTACTTTAGAACAAGAGAGTTCACACACACATGTAATATTAAGGAGACAACATGAATAAGATGATTGGAAAGAAATGGACGATAAGAATGGATGGAGAACTCAGAACCTACGAGATAGTCAGCATAGACACTGAAGGGTGGATAAAGATAAAGAGAGAGGGCGCAAAGGGTCACTCCTATCTCCATGAGACCATCAACAAGAACTTCCTAGCCAAATTAGGCTATACGCCACAGGAGACAAAATGAAACCACCATTTGAAATCGGAGACCTTGTGCGACTATCATTTCGTGGAAAGTTGTCGTTGAGCCTCCTTGATAATGAATGGTCAGTAGGTATCGTAACGCGAACCAATTCCAACCTCTCTATTCAACTTTGCGATGTACAATGGGCAAGTGAGCCCGAACCAATCGAGATGCACTGGGACTTTATTGAAGAAGTAACAAATAAAACTTGACAAACTTTTCAAACGTGTTACATTATCTAAACAACACAAACAATGGAGATAGAATGTATTATCAAACAGGGGACTTGCTCCTCGGCAAGCATGGAGGAAAAATCTTCATGATAAAAAAAGTCATAGACGTTAGACGAGCATTGCAGAATGGTGTCTACCTCGAGGACACAGTAGGCTACAGGATCGCCCCTACAGACGACCTAGGCTACACCTTTGTAGTCGCTCATGATGAACTATACGAGCGATTTGAGCCTTTCACGATGGAGAAGAAATGAACTACGAAATGGGAGACCTTATCTATGCACCCAAGTGGGGCGAGTATGCCGTTTATCTAGGCAAAGGCACATGGACTGGATGGATAAACATTTTCAGATTAGAGACAGGATCTCGGGATCAAGTCCACGACTTTGTTTGGGAGAAATTATGAAAATTAGCAAAGGAGACATGGTGGGCTTTAAGTTTAAGGGCGACTATCACCTCGCAATCGTCATTGACGATCTCGGGCAAGGTTACCCCTATGGACGCTACACAGGTCTGTTAATAGGTAGTGATGGCGACTACATCCCACTAAATGAAACGGAACTCACCCTACTATCCACAAAAACACAGGTGGATGGATGGGAAAGACAAAAAAAACTTCAAAAGTTGCTTGACAAAAAGAAACAAACGAGTTAGGTTGTTTAGACTAACAATGGAGCAATGAATGAATTATAATGTAGGAGACTTAGTGGTTCGTCGATGGAAAGGCAAGATCCAATGGGAGATGGTCGGCTTTATCACCTCTATCATTAGCCACGATTGGGGTAGAGAGTGGGATAGCCACACCATCCAGTGGTCGAACCCACGACACAACATCGGTGGTCAAGGTTGGAGACTCGGTGAGTTTGAACTCATAGGGGATGCGGACAAAAAATGTCCGACAAAGTAACATAAAAAACTTGACAACTCATTCCAAACGGGTTACCTTATAGTATAACAAAACAATGGAGAGATTATGAATCATCTTTTAAATTGCCATAATGAATGGGGTATCCTATTCGGCTTACTATCCTCTATGCCTTTCTTAGGCATGTGGATCCAACACAAACTCAATAGATCATCAGGAGATGACCAATGAAAATCTACGAAGATCGAAACAAGACAACAAGACCAATCCAATGTAACTATTGCTATAACGAGGGGCACAACAAACGTAATTGTCCCACGATGAAAGCACATTGGGAGTCAAACAAGCACCTAGACCTAAAGACAATCACGTCCGATGGCCTCATTGGTGTAGACACCACCATGTTCTCAAAATACTACCAAAACCATTTCTGCGATGAAACAGCCCGTCGGCAGTACATTCAACACTTATCCTATATGACTAAGCGATTTGCTCCAAAGTCTGAGGCAAATACAAAGAAACGTAAGAAAGCATCCTGTGGTTTTTGTGGGTCAAAAGCCCACAACCGACGCAATTGTAGCAAGTTGAAGAACTTTATCTATGTTCTCAACGAGACCAACAAGGCATTTCGTTCCCAGTATTACGACAGGTTTATCGAGGGCATGGGACTAGGTGCTGGTGCCTTGGTAGAGCAACGTGTGGGAGATAGATGGTCTGATTCTAACGAAACGACTGTCTCTATCATCTCAGCCTTTCCAACAGAAAACATTATGTTTACAAACATGTTGAGAAGATGGTCTGAATATCACACCATCCACTCCATTACCACCCTACCCAACGGTGTCTCCACACGAGTGAACGCAACTGATGGGTTCTTTTTCGACAAATACATCTATGAAAACGGAAACAATCATGACCGTAATGTTAAACTCTACGGGCACTTTGGCTATCTGTATACGGGCTACGGACAGATCCTCAAGGTCGTGTCTCCCGCACCAAACAGGCCATCCAAAGAATGGTTCATGGGTCAATCCCCTTGTTTCGACTTTATAGTCAAAAAGCGTAACATGTCTCAAATCATGTCCGAGTTTTACCACCTCATCAAGACTCTCTATCCTCACAACAACCTACGAACCAAATTAGGAGCAAAGACCTATGACCGATACTACAAAAGTTAACTACGCTATAGGCGATCTCATTGTTCGCCCATGTTCTACAACAGGAACGAGCATCGGGATCATCACCCTTATCGACCACGCATGTTCCACACCTTACTTTATCGAGTGGTTGTCGGGCTACATGCAAGGCTACACCCATGCGATTGCCCGATGCCATGTCGATGAGTGGTCAAAAAATGTCCAACAAAGTAACAAATAAAACTTGACAACTAACTCCAAACGTATTACATTACTAACATAACCACAAATCATGGAGACAATATGATACAAGTCGGAGACCTCGTAAGAATAAAGCAATCGTTCAGTCAAAAACGCATCGGCAAACTTGCACTCGTTCTGATGTGTAGCCCTTATGGTGCTAGGATTAAAATCCTACACAGTGGCGACATTGATGAATGGTCACTCTCAAAACTGGAGAAATTATGATACAAGTCGGAGACCTCGTAAAGAGCACAAACACAGGAAACATCGGCATCGTTGTCGGGTTAGACTACAGTGCCCTACATGACTATTGGTATGTTATGATGCACGACACCACCTACTCAATCCACAAAAGAAGATTAACAAAACTAGGAGAGAAAAAATGAGCAATCAAATTAAACTAAAAATCGAAATCAGCGATGACCTACTGGATCGACTATTAACCGTAATGGCTATCACAAGCCAAAAGAACGCTCTACAAGGGGCTATGCCTATGCTTATGGGTGCTATGCGTGGTCAAGGTGCACCACCACCACCAAAGGACGAGGAAAAGCCGTCTATGGGCTTTAACATGGATAAGAAATGATGCTACTACTACTAGCCTGCGTGACCCCTAGGCACATAGGCACGATAGACATTATGGATGGTGGTCTTTGCACCGTTGAGTTTGAAGACCACTTCCACATCTATGATGTAGCCGTTTGCACCGACCACAAAGAAGGCGAGACAATAAAACTTAAGTAAATTACTTGACAACTCAAACCAAACGGGTTACATTACAATATAACCACAAAACATGGAGATAACATGAGTAAATTACACGCATTTATAAACAAGGGTGATCTGATACTGGTGTCCCACCGAGATAAAGAGGTATTTGATGGCGTTGTCGGCATGGTAGCCAAACGCGAAATGGCTTGTGAAGCATCACCCATCGGCAATACAGTCGGCAGACCGAATGGTATTGGTGATTGCATCATATTTAATATGGACGACTTTGAGCCGTTGGGGAACTTTTATAGTCTCACAAGCACACCCACGTCATACAATGAGCGCATAGCGATTGTAGGGATGGGTCTTGTTATCCCATCACGTTGTGACTGGATAGCCGAAAACTGCAGCCTTTCTTGGTAAACGGTCAAAAAATGTCCGACAAAGTAACATAAAAAACTTGACAAACAAAACCAAACGAGTTACATTACAGTATAACCAAGCACAAAACATGGAGTTAACATGACGATAGAAGAAATCAACAAGAAAATTAAACAATGCACTGTGGCTAAGAGATTTATTCAGTTACAAATCTTTGGAGCGATTCAAAATAATGACATCAATAAGTTGAAGAATAGAAAAAGAGCACTGGTAGAAACAATTGATGAACTTAATAGGTTGCAAAATCTTAAATAAACTTGACAACTCAATCCAAACGGGTTACATTACAATATAACCACAAAACATGGAGATAGCATGAGCAAATACACGGCAGATGATAACAGATCAATGCAACTGAACGATAATAACGACAGATACTACTCATCACGAGGAATTGAACGAGACAATGATGACGCATTCAGTTATCAGATGCAAATGGTTGAAACCCACCAAAGTCTAGAGCGAGGACGAAGATGGAAACGTCGTGAACACATGAGCCATGCTTGCCCTCATGGATGCTACGAGCAATCCAGTTACTACCCTGACCAATACAGTCAATTCAAGTGTGCCCATCAGAGAGCAAATGAATCCATTCCTAGATTGCTGAGAAGAGTTAAGTGGGCTGAGGCTCAACTTGGAGAACCATTGCCAGTCAATGAAACCCGCGAAAATCAAAAGTTGGGAATCTACTGGGATAGAGACACTTACAACAGGGCAGTAAAAATGTCAACTGAACCTTGACAAACTTTTCAAACGGGTTACATTACAATATAACCACAAAACATCGGAGGTCAGGATGACCAAGAAACGACAGAAGAAAAAGAATAAGAAGAAAGGCCCACCGAAAGTACGCAATTGGTTAGCCGTCCATGCCCACAACCGAAAGGGTGGCGCACACGTAGATCGCAAGAAACAAGACAACAAGAGCAAGTGCCGTGGTCGGCACAAGGATGCAGAATGAGCAACGGAACACTATTAAGAGCCAAGGGGAATCGCATGCCTTTCATCATCATCAGCAAAGTCAAGATCAACAGGCATTTGGTGGACTTTATGGTCGAGATAGATGGCTACAAAGTCGCTAGATGCGACAGGATAAACCATCCATTTGTTGTGGATGAAGAAGACTTTGTCGCAAGGTTCGAGGTGATAGGATGAACCCATTTCAGATAGGCGACCTTGTCTCCCACAACGATGGTAGGGGTGTGGGCATGGTGATGGGTGTCCGTAAGGATACATCGAACCTAACTGTCGGAAAGTGCATCAAGATAAAGGTCAAATGGTTCGAGACACCATTTATTTGCACCAAGCAATGGTATTTCCCCGCATTTTTGCGACACTCAACTGGAACGGACAAATTATGTCCGCCAAAGTAACATAAAAAACTTGACAACTCATCCACAACAGGTTATCTTATAGTATAACCAACAACAACGGAACAGACATGTTATATAAAGGAACTCCCATTGCAAGAATACCGAACGATGAGAAAGCACAATCAATCATCAATGCCCTCAAGGCTCAACACGGTCAACTACGACTACACGGCAGACACAAAGACCGTAAAGGTGCTATGAAAGCCGTTGGTCGCACTCTAAACACTCATGGCGACCTACCATGGCGACTAGGCACAGAGATTGTAATCTATCGTGGAGAGAGTGGGATGACTTTCAAGCAGTTTCAGTCGGTTGGATTGGGAGACCTAGTCAAATCTTCTTCTCCCTACCCAAAACGACTAGGCATCGGCATCATTGTCGGCAAGAGGGGCAAGAACAAACTCAAAGTAGCCATCAATGGCTCGACAGAATGGACTACGAGAAATAAAGTTATTCTTTTTGCTTGACAAACAAAACCAAACGGGTTACATTACTAATATAACCAACAAACAACGGAGACAACATGAAAAAAACAACACTCAAACTAGACACAGACGACTTTAGACAACTCGCATCTCAGATTGTAGGAGAACTCGAATGTGCAATGCTCATTCACGACGACGACTATGAACGAGCAGTAGGCAAGGTGATTATCGCACTCACTAGTTTCTTAGACAATCAATAACCAATCACTACCACCCTACATGGAGACACCATGAACAATAAGACTTGCATACATTGCGAAGATACTTTCAACTTGCACTCACAACTCAAGCAACGTGTCGGAGGACGCATCAACGAATGTGCCGACTGTGTTGTCGAACTACAAACAGAAATCAAAGAGACCATCAGAGCCGTTTCCAGTGGGGATGGTAAGATGGCTTGTATCCAAATCCTCAAGTTTCAGAACGAGGACGATGCCGACCTTTATCGTAAGGGTTGGGATCAATGGTCGGGTTGGAACAACCAACGCAGTGGCTCAGTCCACGACGTTCACTTTACAAAGATAGGTGAGAACAGTGGTAACGACACAAGGGGGAACTTATGATTGAGATAGGAACATTAGTATTGTGGCACGGGGGTTTGGCACGGTTAAACCCTGAGTTAAACTGGATCGGCATAGTCAGTGGCGAGGCACCTTTACCGTCGCCTTTTGGTCTTTACTACCCAGTTATATTCCCATACATTAAACAGAGTTGTTTGATTGATGAACTGGAGGTATTAGCGTGAAAACAATTGAAATTGGAACATTGGTTCGAGACTGGCTGAGTGGCGATCTAGGCATCGTTACAGGTTGGACGGACATCCACAACACAAAGTACGTTTTAGTAAAGTTTTTGACTGGCTATTGGGAGGGCGACACCGACCCAACATTGCCCGACTCATTGGAGGTGATAGCATGATACAATTAGGAGCACTCGTAAGGATAAACGACGTGGGAGCGCACAACGCAGACATGGTCGGGGTAAACAATGGAGACTTTGGGATCGTTGTAGACAGTTGGGTAGAGGTCGCAGAGGGTGATACATTCGACGTGACCGAGGTGCTCTACGACATTCTTGTGTCGGGATGCACCCTAGTACCCTACCTCCGCCCCCGTGAGTTCGACGTTGTAGCGTAACGGACATTTTTTGTCCTTGACTTTTCTTCTCACCTTGTTACATTACTAACATAACGACGAAACATGGAGACAAAATGAGCCAACCAAACGGTGGAGAATTGTGGAGACACAAAGCAAGTGGTGACCACTACATTATAAAGTCCACCTACATCATCAATCGCATCACCAATCTCGATGACCTCGTCATCGTCATCACCATAAGGTTGCGAGACCAATACAAAATAGAAGAACCATTGGGAATGTTCCTGTGGGAATGGGAACGATTAAACTAGGAGAAATTATGCCAACGCATGGAATGAAGATGCCACAGGTCGGTGACCTATTTGTAAGCGAAACACAGGGGAAAATCCACATCCTTGTCTCTTATGAGTTTATTTTTAAGGACAGGATCGACCTTTACAGATACTACAAAGCCAAACTCAAACGGCTCGATGATGGGTATATCAGCAATTGGATTAAGCCACAACACGAGTTTTACAAGAAGTATAAACCCCTACGACCCGACCCCCAAGCCTAAACGGACATAATCTGACCGTTAAAGTAACAGAAAAAACTTGACAACTCATCCACAACAGGTTATCTTATAGTATAACCACAAATCATGGAGACAACATGACGAAGAAGAAACTAACCAAGAAACAAAAAGCCGAAATGCTTTACAACGCAACGATGATAGCCGAGGGTGCGATGGATGAGACAAACGACATGTCCTACGTTCAAGCGTGGCAACACCTTGTAGACACAGGTGCATGTTGGGAACTACAGGGCTTTTTCGGACGAGCAGCCCAACGGATGCTCTCAGAGGGCACACTAAATCCCGCACCAATTACGGATGAACCCCAAGAGAACGGAGACGAGGGATGAATGTTGGAGACTTGATAAAGCACAATGGCGAACTATACATAGTGGTTAAGATCCGACCATCAATCCCAAACGCTAGACCCGACCTAGAACAAGTGGTTCTACATAACGCTAAAACACTCAAGAGCCACACCGTTCCAATGAAATGGCTTAAGCCACACTGGAGAAAGCAATGAGTATCGGAGACTTTATCCCATTCGGTCATAATTTGTCCGAAAAAGTAACAGAAAAAACTTGACAAACAATTCATAACAGGTTATCTTATAGTATAACCAATCAACCAACCCTCTCACATCGGAGCATCCAATGAGAGCCTTTAACGAATCACAAAAACCCACCACCGAACGAAGTAGAAACAAAGCATCATGCTCGTATTGTCGCAATGAAGAACATCAAGTCGTTGATTGCCCTCACGTCAAGTCTGACTGGGCTATATTCCAAACCCTTTGCATCCCATCTTCTATCGCATCTAACTGGACTAATAACCCTATAGGCAATTCCAACGGACAACAACATTGGAACACTCAGTCGGCAACGGCAAACTGGTACAAAGCCCCAACAGGGTGGTCAAAGTGGTATGCCGAGTGTGAGAAAGCATATATCAAAGTCATCAAGGCAGAAGAACGCAAGGCAAAGTCAACGGATAAGACCAAAAAATCGTCCAAGTGTGGCTTTTGTGGTTCAGCACATCACAACCGACGTGCCTGTCCATCTATGGATGCGTTGAATGAACGCATCATCAAGGCAAATGCTCACTGGCGACGACGTTTCTATGACCGTATTGTCGAGGACTTAGGTCTAGGCAACGGGGCTTTGGTCAAGGTCTTAAAGAAAACTGGTTCGTGGAACAGTGGTCAAAGCACCGAATACGTCGGTATCATAACGTCCATCAACTTTGATGAGGTCAACATGTTCTCTTATGCCGAACAGGCTAGCAAGAACTGGGGTTCAAGGTTAGACCACAAGTTCCAATCACCCGTCACCATCAAGGCTATCGTGGATGGTGTTGAGGGACAAATGACTCTAGCACCAATCAACCCCCAAGGAAACTATCCATCTTTCAACGACGAACATGGGAGACCTCTTGTCGATGTTTTCGCCAACAATTGGGGAGCATCACATTTTGCGGAGGTCATTTCACCTACAAAACAACCCCTATCTGACGAATGGGTGTCGGGAGGACAAGAAGAATGCGTCCAATTTATCACCAAAAAATACTCACTTGCAAAGTTAAAGAAACAGAATGTTATCGCAACTCTCGAGAACTACGAGAAAAGATTTAATCTTTGTTAATTTACTTGACAACCACCCAGTAGTGTGTTATACTACTACACCCCCCAAGACTAAACACAGGAGTTTATATGTCTTTTTACAAAACCGATAACGATGTTATCAAATCATTCATGCAACAGGATGCTTGCAAATCCAAAGTCCTTAGAACCGACGGTCAAAGCCTTTGGTCGTTCGGCACTCGCATTGCCGAGCACATCCCCGATGGCGAGGGTCAAGGTGCTACTATAGTATACGACTACACCTACGGTGGTGGGCACTACATCTCACAGACCACGTCCAACCATGTGCGACTTACAAAGAAACAAGTCCCTAAGCCAAACTGGATGAATGTAAATGAAGCCCAAGGTCATGGCTTATGCCCGTTGGTTACGAGTCGTCATGACGCATCTCGTAACTCATAATAAGAGTGGCACTGGCTATGCCTTGCAAGAAACGGATGGTCGATGGGTCGTCCGTTTCCATCACAACTACAACAAATACTTCGTGTTCACAAAGAGCGCGTTCAAACAAGGATACCTCAAGGACTGTGGTATCGTAAAACTCGGAGAAGACAATGGATAATAACTGGAACATCATAATGAAAACGGCTAAGGAATTAGCACAAGAGTATCATAAAGAGGGGTGGACTGGAGACTGTAATGACTTTACACAAGCATCCTCCTCGGTCTCACAGGAACTCACGAACCTAGAAGTCGAGAGACTATGGGACGAGTTTGGGGGTGAGGAATTAATCTCAGACAACGTGACCTTTACATTCCATCGACAGGGTCGGGACAAAGTCATAACGGTCAAAAACTGTCCGTAAAAGTAACAGATAAAACTTGACAAACAATCCCCAACAGGTTACATTACTAATATAACAACAAAACCTCACAACAATCGGAGACGTTATGTCAGACGACAAAACACCCAACGAACCATTCGACCTCAATGCCCATACCTATCGGCTATTGGAATCCGAACCGTTCTTCGCCAGTCTTTCGAGACGTATCAACAAGTCCATCATGAAATCTATCCCAACGGCAGGTGTTCGCATCACCGAACAGGGTCAATTCGAAATGGTATACAATCCCGAGTTCTTCGAGGCTCTAACACAGAAAGAACGCAGTGGTGTCCTCAAGCATGAGTTTTACCACATCATTTTCGAACACGTTACAGGTCGCTTACCTCCCGAGGGAATGACTAAGATGTGGAACATCGCCACAGACCTTGCTATCAACTCCCACTTGATGGATGAGTTGCCCGAACAAGGTTGTTTCCCTAGTCGCAAGCCCTTTGAGGATTACCCAGTCGGTCAGAGCGCAGAGTTTTACTTTAAGATGCTCCAAGAGGACGAACAGTTTCAGAACGACAAAGGCGATGGCGAGGGACAAGGCGAGGGACAAGGTGATGGAGAGGGTCAAGGTGGCGATGGTTTGCCCGACAGTCTCGACGACCATTCGGGTTGGGGTGGCGAACATCTCGATGAAGAACAACGTCAAGCCCTACGAGATGTAGCACAGGAGCGACTCAAGCAAGCAGTCAAGGACGCAGTTGAAGAAATCAACTCAAACGGTCGTGGATGGGGCACTATCGGTGCTGATACTCGCAAGGCTATTCAAGACTTTATCAAGCCAAAGGTTAACTGGCGTAAGGTTCTTCGATACTTTATCAAGACCTCGCAACGAGCGAACAAACGTAGCACTCCACGTCGTATCAACAAGCGTTTCCCATACATCCACAGTGGTAAGAAAGTCAAGAGAACGGCAAAGATTGCAATCTCTATCGACCAATCGGGTTCTGTCTCAGATGCAATGCTTGCCTTGTTCTTCTCGGAACTATCGGGCTTGTCTAAGTATGCCGAGTTTACCGTGATTCCATTCGACACCGAGGTTGCCGAGAAAGAGGTGTTTGTTTGGAAGAAAGGCGCAAAGCGAACGTGGGAACGTGTGTCCTGTGGTGGTACAAACTTTGATGCTCCCACAAGTTACGTGAATGAACGCAAGTTTGATGGCCACATCATTCTCACAGACATGGAGGCCCCTAAGCCACGACCATCTAAGTGCCAACGAATGTGGGCTACTACCCCCGAGTATGCCGAGAACCCCTATTTCTCCACCAATGAACGCATGTTGATCATGGATCAGTAGATGCCCCTGTAAGCCCCTTTGTGGGCTTGCTCCTACCCTACCCCCATGGAGACCCCAATGAAACGTACGATACTAGCGAGAGCATAAGGGACATAGTTTACAAACGGACATAATTTGTCCGAGAAAGTAAAAGAAAAAACTTGACAAGTTAGTCCAAACACATTACATTACTAATATAACAACGAAACATGGAGACAAAATGAAACAACCAACAAGGCAACAAACGATTGCTCTACGAGTATGGAGAACTGATGGCTTAAAGGTAATAGAAGACATTGTAGGCTACAACGACTATCCCATAGCAATTCATCGCCCTGTGGCTGAGTGCGAGGAGATCCAACTAGGTCGTCGTAACCGATACAGTGGGATTTGGTGTGTGTCTCACATTCCAACAGGCAAGGGGTTCGGCATCCGATGCCGTGATTGGGACGCAGTCGTTGACTATGTCGACAAGGTCAAAGACCACCCAGTCTTACTCATGATTACGGATGCAACGATGACGGGTCATCCAATGTATAGCGAACTTGTTGACTTGCACTCCAAAGCCAAGTCGGCACTACCGACACTCTAAATCAAACGGACATTTTCTGTCCGAGAAAGTAAAAGAAAAAACTTGACAAACAAACCCAAACAGATTACATTACTAATATAACGAATAAACAACTCAATCACAAACTAAGGAACAAAATGCGAGATCCTCCGTAACAACCGAACCAATAAATAAACTTCATCTTTTTACTTGACAACCTTTCACCAACGTGTTACACTAATTACAATAGACACGTTGTCTGTTATAAACAATCCCAAAAGGAAAATCAACCATGGCTATTTCATTCAAAGTTTTATTCTCAGTACTCCCATCAATCATTGATGCAAAGTTTCCTGTCCTCATTCGTGGTCGCCACGGTATTGGTAAGTCCACTATCGTCTACCAAATCGCCAAAGAACGTGGCTTGCCTGTCGTGGAACGTCGTGCATCTCAAATGACCGAGGGTGACTTGTTAGGTCTTCCAAAGGTCGAGAACAACGTCACTAAGTGGCTTGCTCCTGAATGGTTGCACAATGCTTGCGACAATGCAGTCGTCCTATTCCTCGATGAAGTCGATAGAGCAACAATGGAAGTCCGTCAAGGTATCTTCGAGTTGTGTGACTCTCGCAAAATTGCAGGCTATACGCTCCATGAAGACACAGTAATCTTTGCTTGTGTCAACGGTGGTGGCGACCATGGAGACCAGTATCAGGTTGGTGAGATGGATCCCGCAGAACTCGACCGTTACACTGTGTTCGACGTAAAGCCAACTGTCGAAGACTGGTTGGAATGGGCAGATGGTAACGTCTCTCAAGCAGTGTGGGACTTTATCAATGATAATCATTCACACCTCGAGCACAACGATGACTACGAGCCTAACAAGGTTTACCCATCACGTCGTTCATGGGAACGATTGTCTCAGACTATCGGAGAACAAGACATCAAAGCCCTGTCTAGCACAGGTATCCTCTATCACATCGCAACAGGATTCGTAGGTTTCGAGGGTGCAGTAGCATTGGTTGACTACATCAAGAACTACAACAAGATCGTCACTGTCGAAGAAATCTTAGAGGGCAAGCATGCTAAAACATCCAAGTTTTCTATCAACGACCACAACGCAATGATTGAGCGTTTCAAGCAGTCCAAAGTGTTTGACCGTGACCTCAGTCCAACTGAATTGTCGAACGTCGCAGAATACTTTGTAACGCTCCCTAGCGAGTTGGGTATGTTGTTCTTCCAAGTTATCTCTAAAGGTTCTTCAGTAGCCCATAACGCTCATGGTATCCACACAGCGACACTGTCCGATGGTAGCACTCCAAAGGACTACCTTATGAAAATCCTCGCTCAGTAACCCATCCTACCTCCCCACCCCCCAAAGGGGTGGGCAACCCACACACAGGACTACCCATGGCCTACCCACAGACAGGCGACCTCTATCGACGCAACATCAACCCCAAAGAGATAATTTTGGTTATCCGAATGACCGTGTCCAAGAGACTCGTAAAGACACAACACCTCACCGACCCCACAAGGAACGGATGGCGTGGCATAGAAGACCTCAGGCACAACTGGGAACTCTTAACAAAGGACAACAAATGAAAACATTCTATGAACTCGGCACGATGC
>ENA-OSJC01001234-OSJC01001234.1-marine-metagenome-genome-assembly--contig:-NODE-1234-length-21718-cov-3.401876_pt1 | contig 21718 bp, 24 predicted proteins | sample MGYA00237885_ERZ534234 | MGnify/ENA primary metagenome ERZ534234 (study PRJEB26413, sample SAMN06343907) | marine metagenome | isolation source: coastal waters | place: Atlantic Ocean: West Antarctic... | reverse complement strand
TTTTATAATGAGTATGGATTTGAAATGGTAGCTGAAAACTATTGGAAGTCAAAAGTAGAGTATTGCACAGGAAATGGTGATTTTGATAATGATGCTTATTATTATAAAAAGATAAAAGGATATATCTACAAACTACAATTAGAAAATAATAAAGCATCTCAATTTTATAATATATAAGTATATACAATAAAATTACTTTCCTTTGTTATATATGTAAAAATAACATAAGATACCATAGATGCCATTCGCAAAAGGAAATCAATTAAGTAAAGGAAGACCTAAAGGAACAGTCAATCGTTCAACGGAGATGATGAAATTATCTATTGCTAGAGCTACAAACTCTGTCTTGGATGATTTACCTCTTTTGTTAAAACAAATGAAGGAGAAAGACCCTAAAGGAGCTATAGATATTGCATTGAAACTATTAGAATTTCACTTACCTAAACAATCAAGGGTAGAGCTAAAAGGAGAGATAGAACAAAGAATACATCAGATAACAGTTAACATAAACAAATCAGGTTCTAAAGAAGAAGAAGTAAATGGATAAAAAGATAGTAGGTTTTACAGCAGGTAACTTTGATATAATACATCCTGGTTACATATATACATTTGAAGATGCAAAGAAACATTGTAATCACTTCATAGTATTTCTTCAAGATGACCCATCGTTAGATAGGAAATCTAAAATGAAGCCTGTAATACCCGTATACGAACGTTATAGAACTCTAATGGCTATTCAGTACGTTGATGAGGTATTTGTATACCAAACAGAAGAAGAACTCAGAGAACTCATTATAATGTTTAAGCCTGATATCAGAATCTTAGGTGATGATTATATCGGTAAAAGATTTACAGGTGATGATGTTTCGTTTCCTCCTAAAGTAATCTATGCAAGTAGAGCACATGGTTGGAGTACTACATCATTAAAAGACTCCATTACAGAACAAACTAACTTACATAACAAAACAGCTAAACGTCTATCATGGAACTTACAATAGATACAACAGTAACGTTTGATAATTTACTATCTTCATCTAAAAGGATTACACACCATGTAGGTGGTACTCGTTCAGGTAAGACGTATGCTATCTTACAGTATCTAATAGTTAAGGCATTACAAGAACCACAAAACATAACAGTAGTAAGAAGAACAGTACCATCACTTAAAAGAACTTTGATAAAAGACTTTAAAGAGATACTAACTAACTTAACTATATGGAGTAACGAGTCATATAACATCTCTGATAGGGTATACGAGTTCTCTAACGGCTCTTTACTTAGTTTTGTTAATACAGATGATGCAGAGAAATTAAGAGGTGTGAAGAGTGATATTCTATTTATAGATGAAGCCTCCGAACAACACGAAGAAGCTTACTTTCAATTATCTATTCGTACAAGTGGTGAGATTATATTAGCTTACAACCCAACTATAAGTCCTTACCATTGGTTAAGAAATATGGATGATGTTCAAACGTACAATACAACGTATAAGGACAACCCATACTTGCCAGAAGAGATGGTTAAAGGAATACAAGATTTAGAACTTAAGAATCCTAAGTACTATAAGATATATGGATTAGGTGAATATGCTCCTAATGAAAAGGCAGTGTTTGGTAACTTCCAAATATTAGAAGATATGCCAACACATGAGCTAATTGGATTTGGAATGGACTTTGGGTTCTCACAAGATCCAACGACTTTAATAGCTGTTCACAAACATCATGATATGTTGTATATAAGAGAACTAATGTATGAGAGAGGTTTAACTACACAAGATATAGTACGTAAGTTAGAATCACTTAACGTTGGTAAAACAGATGAGATATGGTGTGATAGTGCAGAACCAAGACTAATAGAAGAGATTCACAGAAGTGGATTTAATGCTAAAGGAGTTAAGAAAGGACCTGATTCAATTAAGTTTGGTATCTCAGTTCTTAATAACTTTGGATTAGTAGTAGATAAGAAGAGTACTCACCTAATAGATGAACTCTATGGTTATGAGTATGCAACAGATAAGAACGGAACTGTATTAGATAAACCACAAGGGTTCAACGACCATTGTATCGATGCACTTAGATACTTAGCAATGAGTAGGTTATCTGTAAGAATGCAGAACAAAGGGAAATATCATTTAAAATTTAATTAACATGAAGTACAAAGCAGAAATAATAGCATTAGAAGAAGAGATGGAAGCTAACCTTACCTTATATAAGTTTGGTAAAGATGAAGCGGCCTTAAGAAGATATAGAGTAATGAGTGAACAAGCAAGACATTTAAGAATTAAACAAAAATAATGGCACAGATAATACCAGAACCATTTGCTTCTTATGATAGAGGTAGGTTATATAACGATATAGTATCCTTAGCTCAGTTTATAGAGAGTTTAAAAGGAAAGATAACAGATGTACAAGCTGAAGTAAAGTTAAGAGATGCTCAGTTACAAAAACAAAGAGCAGATATACTTAAACTTAAATCATTAGTAGGTCATCAGAACTTATCAATTAAAGAATTAGATAAAGAATTAAACAATATAATAGAGATATGAAAAAGGCAGTAGAAATAAAAGTACCTAATGATTATTCAGCAATAACATTAAGACAGTATTTAAAAGTACAAAAGGATTTAAGTAACTATGAAGGTGAAGAGGATGCACAAGATGCGTTCTTAATATATAACCTATGTGGGTTAACACCTCAACTTATATCTACTTTAGATTCAACTACACTATCAGCTATTAGAGAAGATTTAAACAAGTTAATGAGTAAGACTGATTATGAGTTACAAAGGTTTAAAACAATCGATGGTATTAAGTATGGATTCGAACCTAACTTAGCAGAGATGCCATACGGTGCTTATTTAGATATAACTAAGTTTGATGAAATTACTTTAGATAAGAATTGGCCTCAAGTATGTAATATCTTATTTAGACCTATTACAAATACAGTAGCAGGAGTACTATATGAGATAGAGAAATACAAAGGAGCTGAACCATGGGAAGAAGATAAATGGTTAGATGTTACAATGGACTTTCATTTTGGTTGTTTTTTTTTCTTCACTCGTATCTACAAGGACTTACTCCAAGGTATCCAGAGCTCTTTGAAAGCAACGGGGGAGATTCCGGACAGCATGAACAAAATTTTAGCAGAAAGTGGAGAGGCTATACAAGCATTGTCCAACTTGCAAACAAAGATATAACGAAGTTTGATGAAGTACTTGAACGAGGTTTAGAAGAATGTTTACTTTACCTTGCATATACACAAGATAAAGCACAATTAGAACAACTGCTACATAAACAGATGCTCTCTAAATATAAAAACAAATAGGTTTGTTATATATCTAAAACAATATGTCATACTCAAGAAAACTAAGAACGGCTCGGAGTAGTGGGATTTATATAGGACCTACAAAGTCTCATTCATCTCCTGTAAACTCACGTCGTGGTTGTCTTTGTCTAGATGAGAATACATACGACGTTAGTTGTTGTGATGGATTTTTACAACAACAAGGTATAGGTAGAACACAATCACCATCAGTAGTTAGAGGTGGATTCTCTTTTGGATTCTCCGAAGGTTTTGATGTAGGCAAACGAGTATAAAATAACAATAACGATATGAGTGAATTAACAAAAGGGCAATTAAGAAGTGATAATAATTCATCCTTCCCAAATAATAATACACAGGCCATAACCCCAACCATCTTAAGAGATTTTAATGGAAACATTATAGATTCACTTGTAGATGAAATAGGATACAATATAGATAGTGGTAGTTGGAATCAGAAGATAGCAGCAGCTGGAATATCAGGTTCTCTATTAACAACCGCATCATTCTCTGAAGCAACAAGGAACATGACCTTCACTAAAGCTGATGGTACAACCTTTACAACCAATATAGCAGATGGAGCAGCAGTTGCTACAGGTAGTTTTTTAGAAACTGCCTCATTAGCTAATAATGGTTTATTTGATATGACCTTTACTAAAGCAGATGGTTCTACATTTGTTGTTAACGTACCTGTTGCATCAGCAACTGGTTCTTTATTAAAAGATGCTTCTAATAATGATAATGCAACAACAACTTACGAAAGAGGTAATGGAGCTACATTTACAACAACTATTAATAATGTAAATAATTCAGTATCATCATCTGTATCAGCAGTAGCTGATTCAGTACCTTTTAGTGGTGTAACTAATAAACCACCATTCTTAGTTTCAGGTTCTTCACAAATATCTTATCCAGAAATAGATAACATACCAGCTGGAATCTTAAGTGGTTCTATAGCATCTAACTTACCAAGTGGTGTAGTATCAGGTTCATCTCAAGTAGATTATCCTCAGATTACTAATATACCAAGTGGTTTAGTTAGTGGTTCAGTTATTAAAGAAATAGTAGGTGGTACAGATATAGGAGCAAATACAGTAAGTGGAGTAACAACCATAAACAATACAATGGTAACAGGTTCTGTTGCTAGAACAAATGTAAACAACAACTTTAGTGGTAACCAAACGTTTAACGATATACAAGTTAACGGAACAGGTTCATTTGCATATATACAATCAGTTACAGGTTCTGCTAAGATAGTAGGAGATGCATTCATCATCTTAAATAACGATACACCTTTACAAAGGTTTGCCGGTATTAAAGTACAAGATAGTGGTTCAGCATCACCAACAACTGCATCATTTCAATTTGATGGTAGTACTAATGATTGGTTCTTTGAAAAAGAAGTAGGAGGAACGGCTGAATTTGGAGTATCCTTATTCGGACCTGAATATACTTCAATTGGTTCACCTACATATAACGCAAGTAATAAAGTACTAAAGGGTACAGGTGGACATCACTTGAATGATTCTAATATTACAGATACAGGAACACAGATAACTCTTGGTTCAAATACAGCAGTAAGTGGAATACTAACAGCTACTCAGTTTAGTGGTATGATTAGTGGTTCTTCACAAGTATCATTTCCGGGACTATCTAACATACCTGCGGGTCTTGTTAGTGGTTCTGTTGTTACTGAGTTACCAAGTGGTACAGTATCTGGTTCTTCTCAAGTTAACTATCCAGCTATATCAAATATACCAGCAGGTATTATAAGTGGTTCGGCTCAAGTAGTACTTCCTGCAGGAACAGTAAGTGGTTCATCACAAGTAGATGTTACAGCAACAACAAACTACAACCAAGTAGTAACAAAGAGTGGTGCTAATACTATAAGTGGTAACAACCTTCTAACTGGTAACAATATCTTTAGTGGTAGTAACTCTTTCGCAGAAGGTATCACACAAAACTTATTAGGTACTAACAACATACCAACAATCAATGGAGATATAGTTCTTGCAGATGGAGGTAATGGAAGTACAATAACAGTACAAGGAACTGCTAGTGGTGGAGGTAGAAAAACCGTAATGGCTACAACGAACATCAGTAGTACACGAAATGGAACTAAAATAGCTTTCATGAGTGGTAACTTTGATGGATACCATACTGTATATGATTCAGTTAGTGAACAAGAGTTTGGATTTGGTTTAAATGGTTTGACTGGTATAGGAGCTGGTTGGGATGGACCTGCTATTATAAATAACGCAACAAGTGGTTATCCATATCCTTCAGTTATAGGATTCCAAAAGATGGGAGCTTATACTGATAACAGAGTAGCTTACTTAACACCTTCACACTTCTATGAAAAAGTAATCATAGATAAATCAGTTGTAACTGCAGTAACTTCATTATCACCTGATGCATCATACCAGATGTTAGTTGATTTTTCAAAGAGTGGAGTACAAACAGTAACTTTAGCCGCTGGTCAAACAAACAACTTCATAGCATCTAACGTTGAAGCTGGAATGACGATAGTAGTTAAAGTTATACAGAATGCTTCAACATTAGGTACAGTAACCTTCAGTAATGATTTCAAACAACCAGATGGTTCAGCATATGTAGCTTCAACAACATTAGGAGCAATAGATGTAGTAACTTTAATGACGTTTACCAATAGTGAGATATTAGTAGTTTCAACAAGAAAATTCGTATAATATGGGATTCATTCAACCTTTTAGTTTTTTAGAAGCACCTGATGCAAGTGGAGCAGGATTTCCTGCATTATCAGGAACACTTGTAGATTATTGGCAAACCAACGCAGGTGTAACCGTAACAGCTGGTAAAGTAACTGATTGGAGTGGACAAGTTAATTCTAATGTACTTGAAGATGTATCAGCAGGACCAATAGTATCAGGTTCTAATGCAAACTTTAATGGAGTAGATACATTTACGTTTGATGGTAGTAGTTCCGGTTTAGGAAAGATATTCTCACACTTAGGTGGTGTTAATACAGGTAACTTATGGATGGCTTTATATGGAGCACCTCATGGAGATGGACCAGGATGGGGAGCTATACATGGTTTATCAGGATTACAATCACCATTTGATTTTAATGAAGGATTATATAGAGCACCAAGTAATACAGATGCTGCACAATTATGGGGTTACCCTCCAGGTGGTACAAACCCTTCTAGTGATATAAGTTTTGGTAAAGGAATATACACAGTAGCTACTGGTACTTCAAATCCTAATGGTAGAATCTATTTAAATAAAGGAACAACCGTTAGTGCAACAGGACCAGCATACTCAACTTATTCAACAACAAGACAAGGATATACTATTGGTAATTACAATATAAATTTAAATGGCCAATTACATGGTAAGGTAGATGTAGCAGGTATTGTTCTATGGACAAACCCAACAGATTTTGCAAGTGCACAAGCTGACATTACTAAGATAGAAGGCTATTTCCAAGGTATATACGGATAAACCCTTTAAACAAAAATCAATATGAGTCAAATAGAATATTCTGAATACCACTGTCCATGTGGATATCCTAAAAATAATGATGGTACTTGTGCACAAGAGACAGTACATCCATCAGTACATTGTCCGTGCCACGTAGCATAACTAAATAAGAAAACAAAGTCATGACATTCTGTCATGCATGGTTATGTAAAAATAACTATAATCGGTATAACGTTTGTTATACTTTAATAAAAACCAAATATTAATTATTATGAATTCAAACACAGTACTTGGAAAGATTATGACGTTACTATCTTACGATAGGAATGAAGTAAGTCTTTCATTCGCTCGTTTAGCAGATGGAACTATTTTGGAATCAGAATCATTTGATGTAGGAGAAAAGGTCGATGTAGTATCAGAAGATGGTACTAAATCCCCAGCTCCAGATGGTGAACATGAATTAGAATTGCGTGATGAGTCAGGTGATAAAGAAACGTTCAAAATCATTACAAAAGATGGACTGATTGTAGAAAGAGAAAATGTTGAACTAGAAGAAACTACCGAAACGGTAGAACCACTTCCACAATCCGGAGATAAAGTTATCGGATTAGCTGAAGAAGTTGACGTGAAAGTTGAAGAGGATATGGAAGACGAGGTTATCGTTGATGTAGACTTAGCAGAGGTAAGTAAAAAAGTTGAAGAACTTTCTTACAGAATCGAAGAACTTGAAAAGAAACTAGAAGCAGCTAAAGATGGTATGGAAGAAGAAGTTAAAGCAGAAGAAGAAATTAAGGAAGAAGATGACATTATGTCATCTAAGAAACTTAGTGGAGCACCTGTTGAACATTCTAAACAATCATTGTTTAACAAAAACAAAAACAAAAAGGGAACTATTCCTAACTACCACTCAAGTGTGTTAGATAAAATGTATAGTAACTAATTTCAAACAAACAAATTAATTAAAACAAAAATGAGAAAAACACAAAAATTTAGTGCGGGTAACCCTTCTGTAACATCTACGTATGCAGGTGAAGCGGCATCGGATTATATCGCAGCTGCTTTATTGAGTGCAAGAACACTTGATAATCAGTTAATTACAATCAAACCAAACGTTAAGTACAAAGAAGTAATTCAGAAGCTTGATGTAAATGGAATAATCCAAGATGCTAGTTGCGATTTCGTAACTTCAGGTTCAGTTGCAATCTCTGAGAGAGTGTTGACGCCAAAAGAACTACAAGTTAACTTGAGTTTATGTAAACAAGAATTCTTAGATTCCTGGGAAGCATTATCTTTAGGATACAGTGCATTCGATGAAATTCCAAGAAACTTTAACGATTACTTAGTATCTTATGTAGGTGGTAAAGTTGCTGAAGCAACTGAAACTTCTATATGGACTGGAGATAATTCATTGAACGGACAGTTCGGAGGATTTGAAACAGCATTTTCTGCATCTGCAGCAACAGGCTTAACAACTGAAGTACAAGCAGCAAGAACAGATGGTTCTGGTGCTATTATATCAGGTTCAATTACTGCAGCTAACATCGTTTCTAAACTAACAGCAGTATATGATACTATCGACCCAGCCGTATTCGGTAAGGAAGATTTAGTAATCTATGGTGGAACTAACGTAATCAAAGCTTATCAATCAGCTTTATCAGGACAAGTTAATGTAGGTTCATTCAACAACCAATTGAACGTAGGTGAGAAACCATCTAACTTCCAAGGTATTGAATTAGTACTTGCACCAGGAATGAGTGCTAACACTATTGTAGCAGCACAGAAATCTAACCTGTTCTTTGGAACTGGATTGCTTTCGGACTATAATGAAGTGCGAGTTTTAGACATGGCGGATCTTGACGGATCACAAAATTACCGCATTATAATGAGGTACACTGCAGCAACGCAATTTGGAGTAGGAGCGGACATCGTTTATTACGGAGCATTTTAAGGAGACCCCTTAGAATAAAAAATAGATAAGGGGGAGTTAACCCTCTCCCTATATCTTTCATTAACATTAAAACAGAAAAATACTATGAGTTGTTTATTGACAAACGGTAGAGAAGAAGTATGTAAGGAATCGGTAGGGGGACTTCAAGGAGTTTACTTTATCAATTACGAATCAGGCTCTTTCGCTAAAAATGGAGCTGGTGAGATTACATCTTTATCAGGTTCAACCGTATATTATTACGAACTTAAAGGTACTTCTGCGTATAACGAAACAGTTAATTCTTCTAGAGAGAACGGCACAACGTTCTTTGGACAAGAATCTACATTAAACCTAAAGAAACTTACTAACGAAATGACAACACAGTTAAAAGTGTTAGCATACGGTAGACCTCAGATGGTTATATGGACGAATCAAGGAGATGCATTACTTGCAGGTGAAGATCACGGATGTGATTTAACGGCAGGTTCTATATCGACTGGAGCTGCATTAGGTGATTTATATGGGTATGCTATTACAATGATGGGGGAAGAAAGACTTCCAGCTGCATTTATTAGTGGTTCAACAACAACTAGTCCATTCGCTGGATTACCTGTTGTAGACCAACCTACGATTGTTGCTTCGTAAGTATATACAAAGAATACTTTTATTAAAATACTAAAGGCTACACTATAAGTGTGGCCTTTTTTATGCTCTATTCCGAGATAATGACAAGATAAAGTAGAGTTGTTATATATCTATACAAAACAAAACATCTATATATGTTATCATATTACATAAGCCAAAGTAATGAGTTCGTTATACGTACTGAGAATACTCAGAGTATAGGACCTGCTTTTACATCAAGTGAGGATTTAACTCTTGTACTTGATGATATGTTGACTCATACAGTTACTGAGTATCCACTTTCAACAGGTTCTTATACATGGAATCCTTATGAAAATATCTTTACGTTTTCACAATCATTAGAAAATGTTGTAAGAACAGGCCAAGAATTCTTAATTGATGTAAGTGGTTCTGTGAGTGGTTCTATCTTTAGAGGTAGTATGCAAGTATATGCATCTCAAAGTATAGACAAGGTAGTTTATACAACTCAGAACGATAAGTTTGTATCAAACGTAACAGACAATGAATATATAGTATTGAATAATTAATTATATGAAAAAGAACGAAAATTTTAGTGTTGTTAATTTAACGAGGGAAGAAGTTCCAATCGTTACAGAAGACTTAAGAACAAGGTACTCATGGATACCTGTGGGAATACATGGACAAGACGATTACTTTGACTTGTTAACAGAAGCTTACAACACTTCAACAACCAACGCTGCTTGTATCGAAGGTATAGCAGATTTAATCTTTGGTAAAGGGTTATGTACAAAGGACGAAGAATTCAAACAACAGTTATCTTCATTAATACCTTCAGAGGATTTAAGAAGAGTTTCTTTTGATTTAAAACTATATGGTCAAGGAGCATTCCAAGTTATGTGGAATGAAGAACATACAGAGATAAAGAAGATGTATCATATACCTGTTCAAACTTTAAGAGCTAAGAAACTACATGATATGCATAAGGTAGAAGGATACTTCTATTGTCAAGATTGGAACGATCAAAGAAAACAAAAACAAAAGAAATATATACCTTCTTTTAATTGTAGTGATGAAGAGATGGAGATACTTTATATAAAAGAGTATGAACCAAATAGATTTTACTATTCTTTACCTGATTGGATATCTGCATTACAATACTCATTCTCAGAAGCGGAACTATCTAATCTACATTTAAATAATATCGAAAATGGCTTCCTTCCTGTGGCTATGGTAAATTTCAATAATGGAGTTCCTGCACCTGAAGAGAGAGATACGATAGAAGCTTTAATAGAATCTAAATTTACAGGTACAAAAAATGCTGGTCGTTTCATGGTATCGTTTAATGATGATGCTATTAACAAACCAACAATAGATACAATACCTATTGATAACCTTCATGACAAATATACTTATGTTGCTGAATACGCACAAGATAGAATCCTTGTAGCTCATAGAATAGTATCACCTTTACTGTTTGGTATTAGAACTACAAGTAATGGATTCTCTTCAGCAGCAGAAGAAATGAAAACAGCATATTCAATTATGCAAACAATGACTATCTTCCCATTCCAAAACCTTTTATTAAACTCTATATCAGAGGCATTTAAGATAGGTGGTATAGGAACTAGGGATTTATACTTTGAACAACTTACACCTCTTGTAATCCTTACTGACACGGCTGATGATACAGACCAAACCATTGATGAGGCACAGAAAGATGTAGATGATACAATGCAATCAGAAGAAACAAGTGAAGAAGATTTCGAAGGTGTAGATGAAGCTATAGCTAAAGTACAAGAAACAATAAGTATGAAGAAAGCGGATCGTGAACCAATACGATTCTCAGAACCATTCTTTGATAAAAATTATATATAATGAGCAAATTCGGATTACTAATAACAAGAAATGATATCATCAAGAACACACCATTAGGTGGAGCAATTGATGCAGATGCTCTGTTGCCTTTCATTAGAACGGCACAAGAAAAATACATACTTAACATATTAGGTACTGTGTTGTACAACAAACTACAAGATGATATAGAAGCTGAAACTGCCTTTACAGGTATATACGAAACGTTAGTTACTGATTATGTAAAACCTACATTAATTTGGTACGGATGTGTTGAGTACATTCCATTTTCGGCAGTACAATTCAAATCAAATGGAGCAGTTAAACAACAAAGTGAGACAGGAATATCACCTTCTAAAACAGAAGTAGATTATTTATTAAATAAAGCATTAAGTAATGCTGAGTATTACTCAACAAGATTACAAGATTACTTAATTGCATATTCATCACAAATTCCACAGTTCTTAGAATCTGTTGGTAATTCAACACAAATCTATCCAGACCAAAGTAATCAATACTTCGGAGGTATAAATTTATAAACATATGAGTACATCTAGTGAATCTACGGCTCAAAGTCAAATTGTAAAAGATAGTTCTACTAACTATTCTTTATACTATAATACTTTGAATTACTTTAAGACGATAATGAAGAATCATCCGTCTATTACTAAAGTAACTCAAGGTGATATATACAATTTTGATGCTACTGAGTTTCCACAATACCCCATAGGTAATGTGTTGATACAAGCTACAACCTTTGGTAAAAAGACAACTGATTATAAAGTTCAGTTAATTGTAGCAGATAAAGTTAAAGTATTAGAAAATAGAAGTGAAGGTAGAACCAATGAACAAGTTGTACCATTCAACGGAACAGATGATGTAGTAGATATACACGCCAATACTCTTTCAATAGTAAATGATTTAACATCATATACACAGAGGAGTACCTACGGTTTTGAAATAAACGGAGATATAAGTTGTACTCCATTTGTTGACCGGTTCAACAACGGGCTGGCAGGATGGTCGGCTGAGTTCGACCTAACTTGTCACAACGATAAGAACCGTTGCCTTTTTTTTTTAACTACTCCTAGCGGGAGCTACTTCGAAGTAGAGGATTGTGAAACAAACGAAAAGTACAACGCAGTACTTAACACGAGTGGATCAGTAGGACAAGTATTTGCAACTCAATACGTACCAAATTGGAAATTTGATTCTTATATGGAATCTTATGATAATTTAAGGTGTTTTAAAATATTAGATAAAATAGATGATAGAGACAATTGGGATTTCTATAACTTACCAGTCTTAGCAATTCCTTTTGATGATTTCATCACTTGTGAGTTATGTGAAAAATATATAAACCCAAAAATATGGTCTACAACACCAGAAGGTTGGGATGATGCCGTAAGGAAATGGCAGTTCAGTTAAAAGAAATAATAAAACAATATGAGTAATTTAAGCAATTTATATATAAGCCAATCGTTCTTCGGTGTAGTTAACCTTGAGAACTCTTTAGAGGGATTATCTTCTGCAAGTGGTGATACACAACTTCAAGATGGTCTTGGAGAGAACCTCGGTATTATAATCAACTCAGGTAGTAATACTATTACCTTAGATAGAAACGTTGAGGTAACAGGTAACTTAATAGTTAGTGGTAACGCTGAGTTTGATGGTAATGTAGATTTTAGTGGTTCAATAACACATACAGGTTCACTTGATGTATTAGGTGATATAACTGCAAGTGGTAACATTAAAGCTACAATAGGAAACTTTGATACAGTTAACACAAGAGTACTACATGTAACAGAAGAATCTGCTAGTGTAATATTCTCAAGTGGTTCTAACATATTAGGTGATGAAGCAGGAGATGTACAAACCCTTAATGGTACAGTTAACATACCTAACGTAGAGTTCTTAGCAGGTAACGCTGTTGATACAAATACACGTATTAATAACTTAAACTCATTTACTTCTTCACAAGAGGTTATCAATATAGCTTATAATGCATTTACAGCATCCGTAACACAAAGTATTACAGATATATCTGCATCGTTTGATACAACAATTACTAACTTATCATCATCGGTAGAAGTAGGACAACTTGTACAAGATGGAAGATTAAATAACTTAGAGGCATTCACTGGTTCATTCTCAACAGATTTCATAGAGAGACCAGAGTTCAATACATATACATCATCTATTACAGTTGAACAAAATGCACAAGATGCTAGGTTAACAACAATAGAGATAATTACTGCTTCAATAGAAGTAGAACAGAATGTACAAAACAATGCCTTAAGTAACTTAGAAGCTGAAACTGCATCTATGCAAACAGAGATAGATGGTTTAAGTAATGATACTGGTTCTTATGCAAAATTAGCTGAGAACAATACCTTTACAGAAAATCAAATATTTAGTGGTTCAGTAGCAGGAGAAGTTATTACAGTTCCAATAGTATCTTTAGTTGCAACTGTGAATTGTTCTTTAGGTAATTTCTTTAAACTTACTTTAGCAGCAAGTGCTAATACAGATATACAAGCTACGAACATAGTTCCTGGTTTAACAACTACGTTAGAGATAAACCAACCAGCTGGTGGAGTAGGTACAGTTACCTTTAATAGTTCATCATTAAGTTTTCCAAGATTCTCACAACCAATTGTAACAGCAGTAGCATCGGCTAAAGATATAGCAACTTTTGTATCCTTTGATTCTACTAAACTAAACGGAGCGTTAACAAACGATTTAATATAACATGTATATACCATCACTCTTATATGGAGCAGCAAACTCTTGTGTAACCGCAAGAGGAACAACCGATTCAGGTTCATTTGCATCAGGTTCTGAAATTTGGAATTATTATAAATATTCAAACGTAGGTTCTGCTTCTTTTGAGGTACTTGCAGGTTCAACAGTAAACGCTAGAATCTTTATGGTAGCTGGTGGAGGTGGTGGAGGATATTCTCTTGATAATTCAATTGGTGGTTTATCTGCCGGTGGTGGTGGAGCAGGTGGTGTAGTATTTACAACAGCAAGATTAGGTACAGGTACTTATCCACTTTATGTTGGTTCTGGTTCAGATGCGGCCACTTTTGTTAATAGTGGTTCAGGAGAAGAGTCATGGATTGATATAGACCCAGCATTAATTCCTTCTTCTTATCTTTCTTACTTTACATCAGGTTCAAGATTAACTGCAGAAGGTGGTGGTAGTGGAGCATGGTTTACTGATTTAGCTAATGGATTCGGAAGTGGGACAGGAAAGGTAGATGCTACAAGTGGTGGTTCAGGTGGTGGAGGTGTACGAGCTTTAAGATGGACTCAACCTGCAGGAAGTGGACAAGTTACTGGTACACGTGGTAGTGGTAGAAATCCTCAAGGTCATAACGGTGGTATATCAGATGGTACGAACTGTACTGCAACAAGTGAAACTACTGCAACAGGTGGTGGTGGAGCTAAATCAGGTTCAGCTAATACAGATTGTGAATTTTCAGATGGATACCAAACACCAGGTGGTGAAGGAGAATTTTATAATGTTAATGGATTAGCTACACAATATGCATATGGTGGAGCAAGTATGAGAAGTGGTGTATGGGAAGCAGCTCCTTATGATTCAGGTTCTGCAGTTAGTAGAGTACCAGGAGCAGGTGGTTGGGGTACAAGTGATTTATATACTGCTACAACTGATAAAGAAAAAGGAGTAAAAGGAGAGATAGTAATAGTTGTACCTATTTGTCAAACAGAAACTACTGAGTGTACAACATACACACTAACAGGTGGTGCAACAGGTGGGAACATTACATATGTACCATGTGGAGGAAATGATATAACATCATCGGTTGTTATAGCAGGAAGTACAGTATCTCTTTGTAGTTTTCCAATAACAGGTACGTATCCTTACCCATCAGGAAGTGGAACTGTTGGTATAGCACCAGGAAGTTCTTGTAATGATTTCATTCCTTTACCAACAGGTAGTACAGAAGTACCTTGTGATTGTAGAGTTTTAAAACTTACTGCAGGTAACACGAGTGGAGTAGTTGCAAAATACTATCCATGTGGAATCTCACAATCATCATATGATACAGACCAATTCTTTGCTTCTCAATCTCTTTCTGCAAACGAAGTGTTTACAACATGTATTGTTAGTGGAAGTTTATTTACGATAACAGGAATAGGTAGTGTAATCAATGGAATAATAGGAACTTGTACATCATCAGTAGCACTCTGTAACTAATATGAAAACACTAAAAGATATAGCTGGATTATATAGAAGTCTAGCAACACAGAACTTACAATCAGGCCCTTTAAAGGCATTCAAGACGGGTAACCTCTACCGTAACGTATCTCAGTACAACACTTTGGATAGGATGATACGTACCAAAAAAGGGCAGAAGAAAGGTGATAAAACTTATGACTTAGTATTACAGGTTGGCCCTCCTGGTGCAAAGTATGGTAAGTTTGTAGAAAAGGGTACATACAAAATGAAAGCAAGACCGTTCGGTGAAGCTGCAGCTAATTCTAAAGAACTTAAAAGAGCAGTAGATTTATTCATGAAAGGAGAAGTTGAAACATCAATGGAAGCCTTAACAGATGAGTTTACAAAGAAGATGGTTAAAGGTGGATTTACAGTTTCTTAAGTACCATTCCATATATATCAAATACTGTTTGTTATAATATAAAAAGTTTATTATGGCTATTACGATTATACAAACGCCGAACGAAGTCAACCTAGCACAATCACCGATTATATTTGCGGTATCAGAATCTAATTCTAATGCATTTACTTCAAGTTCTTTTCAGTACTTAGCTGAATTAAGATATTGGACTGGTTCTTTAACAGACTCTGCATCGGTTGCTGATTATACATTATCAAAGTATCCTAATGCTTCAAGAACAGGTATATTTGATGTCTCACGAATCATAAACTCAGAGTTGAGTGATATTGTACAAGCAGTGAGTTCATCCGTTAGATACGTTGCTATTGATGCATACACACAATTCTTAAGTGGTTCTACATTTGTTACAGGTTCACATGTTGTATCTGATGTATATTCTGCAATAGATGGGTATTCTTTATTTCAAGAACCTATTACACAAGAGATAGAACAAAAAACACCTTTCTGGCCTATAATGACACAAGGTCCAACTTCACAATCTTATCAAGAAGGAACAGGTGGTAGAATGAGTATATGGAGTGGAGCTAGAGATGGTGGAGCACCACAAGTATCTGCTCTTATTTATTCAACATCATTAGCAGGTGAAGATAACAACTATGAATTTCCAACAGGTTCTAATAACTCAAGAGAACAAGTACACACGTTTCCTATATCACCATCAGAGCCAGATTGGCCTTTAGGTACTGATTTACTTAACTTTGAAATATTTGCAATAAGTGGTTCAAACAACTACAATGGTAGTAATAGAATCAATGAGAGATTACATTTTGATTATGTATGTGATACCAAGTATGATAACATAAGAATTAAATGGAAGAATAGATTTGGACAATTTGATTATTATAACTTTAACTTAGTTTCAAAACAATCGATGAGTACTCAAAGACAAAGATACCAACCACAAATTGGTTCTTGGAATGAAAGAGGCTTATCATATGAGAAGTTTGAAAACTCTGTACAGAACTATATAGTAGATTCTAAACAGAACTTATCTGTTAACTCTAATTATTTACCAGAATCTTATAATGATATATTTAAAGAACTGATGGTTAGTGATGAAGTGTATTGGGTACAATCCTATAAAACTCCACCTGCAGCTAAAGACCCAGGTGAATCACTAATGCCACTAGCAGTTCAATCATCTAACTTTAATATTAAAACAACTAAGGTAGATAAACTAATTCAATACCAATTTGATTTCATCAGAGGACAAGGATTCAAATTAATCATTTAATAAAACCATGACAATATGTCAGTAGTAAGCGGAAGAAATTCGGTATTTAAATTAATAGCACAAGGAATAGCCTTAGACCAATATGATGATGAAGAAATCTTCTTATCTAATAACGTTACAGGTTTATTTGATATAGGTAAGTTACCTTCGGATTTTACTCGTCAGATAACTCTACCAGGTACAAAAAGAAACAATGATTTCTTTAAACACGTATACGATATATCTGTTGATGAACCTTACTTATTTAAAACAAATGAAAAGGTAATAGCTCAATTTGATTTTGATGGTTTCTATGTTGCACAAGGATATATGCAATTAGAGAATGTAGTAGTAAAAGAAAACAAGTTTATTGATTCTTATACAGTATCAGTATTTGGTTTACTATCATCATTCGCTAAAGATTTACAATCAACCTTTCTAACTGATTTAGATGTATTAAGCAAATACAATCATACTGCATCAATTGATATTATTAAAGAAACATGGTTAGGTAATAACCCTACTAATCCTGATCAAGTAACCAATAGTGGTTCATTTGAAGTAGGAGATATAGTATATCCAATTGGAGATTACGGTCAAGGATGGGTATACCAATCAGCAACTTCTGCAAACAACTTTTCTTTAAATAATCAAGATGAGACTGGTGGTTCTGTAAATGTAATTGATTTTAAACCAATGCTAAAAACAAAGAGAGTTGTTGAAGCAATCTTTTCACAATCTCAGTATACATTTGAATCTGAATTCTTTGAACGAGATTTATGGGATACACAATATATGTTATGTGATAATGGTAACAAGTTTGCACAATATGGTGGTTTAGATATGAATACTGAAGGGTTAGTTGTAATACAACCTATTAGTGGTTCATCAGTTCCTAATACTTTAGCAAGTGCTGGTGTATCTCAATCATTAGATTTTGAAAATGTAGTATCTGACCCATCATTAAAAATGAATGGTTCTAATTACAAGATGACAGACAATTTAGGTATCACTGGTAATTTCTCTACACCTGTTGAAATAGAACTTGCATTAAACTTCTTAGTTACAGGTTCAGATACAGTAGTTAGTATACCCGAACTATTTATAAAGGCAAGAAAACTAAGTGGAACTGATCCTAATCCAGTACCTTTAACTTTTATGAATGAACAGATACGTAGAAGATTACAAGGTAAGGCAGGAACAGGTGAAGAAGGATTTGAATTAGAACAGAAGTTCTCTGTTAACTTGGACAGAAATTCAACCTATGATTTTGAAATATTCTTTCAATATCAAACAGGAGTAACAGGAGCCTTTGTGATTATAGGACCAGGTGGTAACGCTGAATCAACTTTAAAAGTTCAGAAGTTAAACTACCTTGCTGATTTTAGAATAATGAATGTACCTCTTAATATGCCGTTTGCAACTAAGGGTATTACTTCCTTATCTTTAATACAAGGTATACAAAAGAAATACAACTTACAAATCTATCCAAGTAAAACCAAACCAAGGCATTTTATTATTAAACAATTTAATGATTGGTATAAAGAAGGTAGAACAGTATCGTTTGATAGATTTATAGATTTAAATAAAAAGATAACAGTAACACCAGCGAATAATTTAGGTGTTAAGAATTTAGAATTTGGTGATACATTAGATTTAGATTTTCTATCACAAAATTTTAATAGAACAAATAACAGAGAATTCTCTAAATCTTATTTTACAGATACAACGAATTTCTTTTCACAAGGTTCGTTTAAAGTAGAAACAACATTCGCATCATCACCATTAAGATACATTGGTGGTAGTGGAGCAGTTGGTACAGGAGCAGGTGTACAAGGTACTCCATTCAATGGATATCCTGGTACTACACTATCACAGGCTTGTCAAGGTAATCCAAACTTCCAATATTATCATGATGGAACAGGAACATATCCAGTAAGTGGTGATAGAATATTCTATAATGCAATTATGAGTAATCCTGTAACAGGTATAGCATTTTTAGCAGTAGATAATGCATCTTCTTTTAATGATGTATTAAAATTAAATGTTGGTAGTGGAATTGTAATTCTTGTAGACTTCTGTGATACAGGTGGTGGAGGACCAACAAGTTAAAATATAAATAATTATGGCTAAACAAAAAATGTTCTTACCAACCTTTATATCTAATGCAGAGTTTCAACCTGCAAGAGTAAGACCTCGTATCTTCTTTTATAATGGATTGGTTGAAACAACACCTTACAATGTAAGTGGTATAAATTTTCAAGTTGGTGATAGTTCATCTACTACATCAGAAACTACATATCCTTATGTAGACCATTATTCAACAGGAAGTACTCAGAGTGAGTTTCCTGATGCAGGTTCTGATTCGGCTCTATTCTTTAACGAACCGCCTGTATATGGTTCAACTCCAACAGGTTCTTTGTTTACAGAGTATTGGTCTAAGTACATAGGTTTGTTATATGAACCTAAGACAAGATTGATTGAGTGTTCAGCAGTGTTACCATTTGCAGAGTATGTAAAACTTGAACTAAATGATATTATTGAATGGAGAGGTAATCATTATCACCTTCGTGCAGTAAACAAATACAATTTAAAGAATGGTGAATGTAGGTTAGAATTATTAGGACCTATTCTTGAAGGAGCATTAGATAACCAATTTACTTAATTTTAATTGTTATAATGGTATGATACAGAGTATAATAGAATTATTAAAACATGATGAGTTTCACAATGTGAGTAAAAGCATTGATATATGTAAGGGAAAATACCAAATACCTCGTACATGGAAACAAGTCAAGAACTTAATTAAAAGAATGTAATGGCACAAAACGAAACTACATATACAGCTACCATTGACGTGGAAACTTCTGGAATGGATTCCTTTGATAAACTTAATAAAGAGTTAGAAGGAACTATTGAAGGGTTTATAGATATGGAAACTGCCATCTCTAATACTCGTAAAGCTTTACAGAAGGCAAAACTTAGTGGTAACAAAACAGAATTTAAAAGATTAAGAAAAGAACTGAATGGATTAGAGGATCAGTTTGAGGATACCACCATACAATCTAAACGATTTACAGATGCTCTTGCAGAGCAACCAGGTATCGTGGGTTTAGTTGGTGGTTCTCTTAAAGGTTTAGATGGAGGTATGAAAGTACTTGCAGCTAACCCTATCATTGCAGTTGTTACTTTACTTGCTGGTTTGTTTCTTTTATTTAAAGAATCATTAACTAAAACAGCAGAAGGACAAGAAACCTTAAATAGAATATCAGAAGCATTTGGTAAGATATTAGGACCTGTAATGGCAATTATAGAAGCAGTTGCATTACCTATCTTTGAAAAACTAGCTGATTTGTTAGCATTGGTTGCAACAGGATTTAGTAAGTTTGCTAAGTTCTTAGGTATATCAAGTAGTAAGATAGAAGAAGCAAGTAGGAACTCATCAGAGGTTCTACAAACTGCTTTTGAGGAAGAAGAGACAAGACAAGAAGAAGCAACTAAAACTCAAGAAGAGAATAGTAAGAAGAGAATAGAGAATGCTAAGAAAGAAGCAGATGAGAAAGCAGAGATTCTTAAAAATGCAGCTACAATACAAAATGAAGCTGAACTATCTTTATTAGAAGACCAACAAAGAGAGATTAAAGAAAGAGAAGTTCGTTTCAATGAAGAGATGGCTGTTCTTAAATCAGCAGGGTATACTAACTTCAAAGCCTTAGAGGCTGAGTATCGTTTAGATTTAAAAGAGATAGATGAGAGTTATAAGGTAGAAGTAAAAGATACTACTGTTGCAGATGAGGAAGCACGTAAGACATTAGAAGCAGAAAAGAGACAGAATAACTTAGACTTTATAATGGCTGATTTCGAATTGAAGAAAGCTCTTGGAGTTACTACATTCGAAGATGAGTTATTAGCCTTTGACCAATCAAGAGAAATACAAAGAGCAGAGTTAGTTGCACAAGATGCTACTAACAAACAGTTAATCACATACGATAAACAAACTTCTAAGGCTAGAATTGATATTGAGAAATCTCAACAAGCGGCCAAGTTAGGAGTTATATCAGGTGCTCTTGATATGATTTCAGAAGCAGTTGGAGCAAATTCAGTTGCTGGTAAAGCTGCGGCTATCGCATCTGCAACAATCAATACATACATAGGAGCAACTAAAGCTCTTGCAACGTACCCACCTCCCTTCGGAGCTATTGCAGCCGGTGTAACGATTGCTGGAGGTTTAATGCAAGTTAAGAAGATTATCAGTACCAAAATACCTAAACCACCAGGAGCTTCATTACCTGCCGCATCAACAGGCGGAGGAGGTGGTGGTGGAGCCGCTATACCTACTATACAAGCTCCACAAATAGAAACAGGAGGAGCAGGTTTAGCTAATACAGGTTCACAGATTGCCGAAACCATAGCCTCAACATCAGATAGACCCGTTCAAGCATTTGTTGTGAGTACCGAAGTTAGTAGTACTCAGGCATTAGATAGAAGAACAAACGCTGCAGCTAGTTTCTAACAGGACTGGCCAGTATATAAACAAACTTAATTGTTAAATAGACATGAGATTATTTGAATTACTTATAGGAGATGTACTAACAGATGAGGTATTTGCCATATCATTAGTATCAGAACCTGCCATAGAAGAAAACTTCGTATGGTTTGCAAACGAGAA
>ENA-OSJC01001233-OSJC01001233.1-marine-metagenome-genome-assembly--contig:-NODE-1233-length-21734-cov-9.492774_pt1 | contig 21734 bp, 19 predicted proteins | sample MGYA00237885_ERZ534234 | MGnify/ENA primary metagenome ERZ534234 (study PRJEB26413, sample SAMN06343907) | marine metagenome | isolation source: coastal waters | place: Atlantic Ocean: West Antarctic... | reverse complement strand
ATAACTTTAGTTTTTTTGTTAATTAATTTTAGAATTTTTTCTGTTTGTTTTGCACTATAAATTGCTGTGATATTAAGCTTAATATCTAAATTATTAAGCTCTTTAATAATTTTACCCATAAAAATACCTTTAGAATTGGCAACTGGCACTTTTACATAAACATTCTTTCCCCAAGTATTGATCTGAAGAGCTTGTTTTTTCATTTCTTTATATTCGTCAGCAAATACTTCTAGTGAAACGGGTTTATTGTTACAAATTTTTAATATCTTCTTTGAATAGGATTTATAATCTTTTGCTCCAGCTTTTCTCATTAAGCTAGGATTAGTTGTAAAACCTTTAACAATTTTTTTTTTATTAAACTTCTTTATTTGAGCTAATTCTGCAATGTCACAAAATATTTTTGTAGTCATTAATTTTTAAAGATTCTTAGTTATATCTTCTGTCATTTTTTTTGCATCTGCAAATAACATTAAAGTGTTATCTTTATAAAATAATTCATTATCAATTCCAGCATAGCCAGGTGACAGGCTTCTTTTTACAAATAATACTGATTTACATTTTTCAACATCTAACACTGGCATTCCATAGATTGGACTTTGAGGGTCAGTTTTTGCAGCTGGATTTGTGACATCATTTGCCCCAATTACAAATGCAACATCTGCATTAGCAAAATCATTATTAATTTCTTCAAGTTCAAAAACTTCATCATATGGAACATTAGCTTCAGCCAACAATACATTCATATGACCTGGCATTCTTCCTGCAACAGGATGAATTGCATAAGTAACTTTAATATCATTTTTCTTTAATGTATCTACCATTTCTCTCAGTGCATGTTGTGCTTGGGCTACAGCCATTCCATAACCTGGAACAATTATAACAGATGATGCATTTTTCATTAAGAAGGCTGCATCTTCCGCATTGCCACTTTTAACTGGTCTTTGCTCTTTATTTGCTGTTGATTCAGACTGTTCTGTTGCACCAAATCCTCCTAAAATTACATTAAAGAATGAACGGTTCATACCTTTGCACATTATGTAGGATAGAATTGCCCCAGAAGATCCAACAAGGGCACCAGTTATAATTAATGCGGTGTTTTCTAAAGTAAAACCAATTCCTGCAGCAGCCCAACCAGAGTATGAATTTAACATTGAAATCACCACAGGCATATCTGCCCCACCAATTGGAATAATTAATAAAAATCCTATTAAAAATGAAACTGCTATTAACATCCAAAAAAAGTTAGATGACTGCGATGAGCAAAGTAAATAAGTTAAAATTAGAATCGAAATTAACAATAAAGCATTAAGAAAATGTTGCCCTTTAAAAGTGATTGGTGACCCTGACATTATTCCTTGAAGTTTTAAAAAGGCAATTATCGATCCTGAAAATGTTATGGCACCAACTGCAGCACCAATTGACATTTCAATTAAACTTGCAAGTTTAATGGCACCCGGTAATCCTAGATTAAATGCTTCTGGGTTTAAGAAAGCTGAGATTGCAACAAAAACTGCAGATAAACCAACTAAGCTGTGAAAACCTGCCACTAATTCTGGCATAGCCGTCATTGGTATTTTATACGCTATGAATGCGCCTATGAGTCCACCTATTAATAAAAAAGTTAATACATAAATTAGTCCAGTAGAAAAACTTCCAACAGATAAAAAAGTAACAGTAATAGCTATCACCATACCTAAAATTCCAAAAAAATTACCTTGTCTTGAGGTTTCAGGTGATGAAAGCCCTCTTAATGCTAATATAAATAAAACTCCTGAAATTAAATAAAATATTGCTGATAAATTTGCTGACATGATTATTTATTTTTCTTCTTCTTTTTATACATTTGAAGCATTCTTTGAGTGACTAAAAATCCACCAAATATATTAACAGCCGCAAGTGATATTGCTAAAAAGCCTAAAATATTAGAAACTGTAAATACATTGTCTGAGCTTCCAGCTAAACCTGCAATTATTGCACCAACAATAATTACTGAAGATATAGCATTAGTAACTGACATTAAGGGTGTATGTAAAGATGGAGTTACACTCCACACAACATAATATCCAATAAAAATTGATAAAATAAATATGCTTAATCTAAATATAAAAGGGTCTATTTCCATAAATCTATTTAATTAAAGTTTTTTTAATTATCTCGTCTTCTAAATTAATATTAATTTTTTTATTTTCTTCATCATACAAATTTGACACAAAATTAAATACATTTTTTGAATAAAGATTTGAGGCCGAAACAGGGAGTTTATTAAGAATATTTGTTTCACCCATAATTTTTACTCCATTTTTAATTACAATTTTATCAACCTCAGTAAATTCTGAGTTGCCACCTTGAATTGCTGCTAAATCATAAATAACAGAGCCTGATTGCATATTCTCAATCATGTAGCTTTTAATAATTAATGGGGCTTTTTTACCTGGTATTAAAGCAGTGCATATAACAATATCAATTTTTTTTAGGGTTTCTGCCAACAAATCTTCTTGTTTTTTTTTAAATTCTTCAGATGCTTCTTTTGCATACCCACCTTCCGTTTCAAGATTTTCAGACCCTTCAACAGTTAAAAATTTTCCACCTAAACTTTCAACTTGCTCTTTTGAAGCCATTCGTACATCTGTTGCAAAAACAATAGCGCCCATTCTTTTTGCAGTTGCAATAGCTTGTAGGCCTGCCACACCTGCACCCACTACCAATACTTTTGCAGCTGGAATTGTGCCCGCTGCTGTCATCATCATTGGTATTGCTTTTTCAAAATTTGCGAATGATTCTAATACTGCTTTGTAACCAGCAAGGTTAGCTTGTGAAGAAAGAATATCCATTGATTGAGCTCTAGTTATTCGAGGAAGCATTTCTAAAGAAAAAGAACTAATTTTTTTTTTTGCTAAATTTTCTATTTTTTCTTTATTTATATAGGGATTAAATACTCCAACAAGTGTTTGGTTTTCTTTTAAATTTGAAAGATTTTCATCAGATAATAAGCCTAACTGAATAATAATATCTGCATTTTTTAAGATTTCAGATTCATTACTCAAAATTTTAACCCCTAATATCTTATAATCATTATCTTTAAATCCTAGATGTTCTCCATATTTTTCAACTAAAAAGATCTCAAAGCCAAGAGCTATGTACTTTTTTGCCATCTCAGGGGTAATTGCAATTCTCTTTTCTATTTTCTGATTTTCTAAAATTGAAGCGATTCTCATGGGATTAACTTTATAGTAAGAATATTGCCATTAAAACCAAAATACCTATAACAGCGACAGTTCCCCACAAAACAAATTTTGTAAAATTGTTCCATGTATTTTTATGGTCTTGATTATCCATAAAAATTACTTCTGTCTTGCTTTGAATTTAGGATTTGTTTTATTGATTATATAAACTCTACCTCTTCTTCTAACTAATTTAGAGTTAAGGTCTCTTTTTTTAAGGGATTTTAACGAGCTTTTTATTTTCATAGTATCTAAATTTTAGCCTGGCAATGTCCTACTCTTCCGTGTCTTAAGACAAAGTACCATTGGCGCTGAAGGGCTTGACTTCCGAGTTCGGAATGGGATCGGGTATTGCCCCTTCGCAATAATCACCAGGCACAAATCTAATACAGCTAATTAGTTTAATTGTAAAGGATAACTTTTTGGGATAATTTTTGAAAGATTGAGACAATTTAAACTATTTAATTAGGTTTTTTGGCTATTTTTTTTTTAAACTTTTTAACATAATCATACAAGCTCATGTCTGATGTTAGATCAAATATTTTTTTTCCTCTTATTTTGCTAACTATCGTTGACTTAAACCGTTCACCACTTCTTTGGTTAACATATTCAATATTTGAACTAAATAATTTTGCTAAATCAATAATTCTATAATGTTTGTTACTAGAAACTGAATAATGTGCATTCTTATTTTTTTTATAAGCTAAGTGGCAACCTTTAACAGTATCATACACATTAGTAAATTTTCTAGATTGAGTTCCTGGTAACACAACAGGTAAGGGAATATTTTTTAATAAACAATTTTCAAATATTCCAACAACAGCAGCCATTTTTGAAGAACGAATTTGTCTTATTCCATAAACATTATAAAAATAAACAATTTCATATTTAAGACCAAACCATTCATTTAAATTAATAATTAGATTCATATTATTTGATTTTGTATAAGCGTATGGTGATAAATGTTGATCTTCACTATTGTTACCAAGACTCGCTGAAGTAGCAGAATAAATAATTTTTATATTATTTATTAAACAAAAGTTAATTACATTATAAGTACCCTGAATATTAGAAGCAAAACATTTTTGAACATTATCAAAACTTTGTGCAATTCTTGAAAATTCTGCAAAGTGAAAAATTACATCAATTTTATTTTTTTTATCACTCAATATTTTAGAGATATTTTTTGTTTCGCCCTTGAGATATTTAACTCTTTTATTATTAATATGATTTTTTTTTGAACCAGATGAATAGTCATCTATTGAAATAATATATTTTTTTGGTTCATGTTTTAAGAGATATTCTATTAGCGAAGAACCAATAAAACCAGCACCGCCAGTAATAATTATATATTTCATTGAAGTTTTCTATATCTAAATATTCTCTATTACAATAGCTAAAAATTAATATTTAATTTTCTTAAAAAAATTTATTGTTTATTTTTTATAATAAATTTAACAGTCAAGTATTTTTGATGTTAGAATTATCAGTTTATCAATTAAGTCTTTTTCATTATTGCGCGGGTAAAGTAGTTTTTGTATCTACAGATATTTTTTAGTTATATTTTAATTTAATAGTTTTATTGCACTCATATTTAACAAAAATATTAATATTATCTAATATAAAAAGAGGTTTATCAATTTTTTGATTTAAAAGTTTTTGAGAATTGCAAATCTATTTATCATAATTAACTTGTAAAGATTATATCTTTAAACTTTTTAACAAAATCAGGTAAATCTATCTCATAATCATAATGTGATGTAATATTGTGTAAAATATTTTTTTTTGCAAAATAACAATTATATTTAATACCTAAATTGCAACACATTACATAATAAGCGTTTAAGGTAACATCATCAAAGTCTCTAATTTCAATTAATGAAGATTTTTTTTTCATCCACAATAAATTTGTTAAACCTGCTCCATGTGCTGATATCATTACTTTTGATCTAGCTGCTATTTTTACTTGTTCTTTAAAGCTAAAATTTTCCATAGTCACAATTTTGAATTTATTTTTTGATAAAATTTTTATTAATTCATCTTCATTAATTAACCTTCTTCTAGATGAGTTTTTCCTACTTATATAAATTTTATCTGATCCATAAGAAGCTGAAAAATTTTTTAAATAAAAATTCTTTGTTTCAAGTAAACTACTTGGTCTTGGAAAACCGCTAGGGTGAAATTCAGATATATATTGTAAGTTTGTTATTTTCAATTTGTCATCTTTTTTGATTTTTATAATATTTTTTGAAATTTCTTTAAGACTATCAATTTGAAAATTGTTACCAAAGGAAGGCAATAAAATTGCATTTTTTTTTAAATCTCCATTTCTTTTAGCCCATAGAACTTTAGGGATTACATCTGTAATCCAATGAAAATAATTTTCTGAATGTCTATCGTGAATAAATATAGCTTTTTGATATTTTTTTTTTAAGCAATTAGTGGAAAAAGAATTTTTTATATAAAGAATTATCAAAATAATTTTTTTAAGCAAAATAAACTTACTTAATGAGTTAAATTTTAAAAAATCTTTAATAAAATTAATTGCATATATATTTGGATAACCTTTACAATTTATAATTATATTTTTAAAATTGTATGAATAAGTCTTATTAATTTTTCTCTTTAGCTCCTTAATAAAAATTTTTTTTTTAGAATTTTTAATATTAGTAGGTAGTTTTAATGTAATAGTTTCTGGATCTAAAATTTTTTTTTTAAACATCTGAATTTAATTTCATAGGCTATTAAATAATTTACTATATTGTTGTTCAGTAGCTTTTTGAGACCATTTTTTACTTTTATTTAATGCATTGATGCCTAGTGTATTTTTATATTTGTAAACATAATCTATTCCATTAATAAAATCTTTCTCAAAAAATGCTTTAGCTAAATAACCTGTTTTTTTATGAGTAATAATCTCAGGAATACCCCCAACATTAAAAGCAACAATAGGTAGACCGCAGGAGTGCGCCTCTAAACCAACCAATGGTAAATTATCTAACCTTGATGGTAGAGCAAGTAAATCTGAAAAATTATATATTTTAGAAAGGATCTTTATATCATCAATTTTATCAAATAATATATGGTTAGATTTAATTTTTTTTTTATCACTCTCTCTACATGCACCAACAATAATAATTCTATATTTGTTTTTGTTATTACTTTCAAAGATTAATTTATCTAAAAGATCAAAACCTTTTCTATAATTAAATAATTTACCTGCGGATATAAATAAAATATCAATTATTTTTATATCTTTTTTTAAAGAAAAATTTTTATATATTAAATCTTTTATTATTTTTTTTTTGTAAATATTTTGGTTTACGCAGTAAGGGATTATTTTAATTTTATAATCTGACATTAAATGACTTTTTTTTGCCAGGTTAGCTAGCCATTTTGAAGGAACGACAACTTGAAATTTTTTTTTCCATAATTTTTTTTTTAATTTCCAAATACAATAATTAAAAAAATTAACTTTTATATTTTTTGCGTTCTTAAAATACTTGCTTGGTAATTCATAGAGGTAATGTTCACTGCCACAAAAAGCCCACATATCATGAAGTGTCATAACAACTTTTTTTTTGATTTTTGATAAATCAACTAAAGATATCGTCTCACTATTTATCCAATGAAGGTTTATAATTTCATATTTTTCTGAATTAGAAATTTTTAATATATTTGAATTAATTAAATTATAAGAATGGTCATTTTTAGAAAATCTTAATTTATAAATAATTAATGAAAAAAGTTTCCTAACAATTAAATTAAGATTATTTTTGTTATAAGTTTTAATTCTATGATCTTTTGAAATTTTTTTTTGAACAAAGTAGTCAACATTTTTATTTTTTGAAGATAAAGATTTATATGTTTCATAACAAGCCCTTGCTGCACCACCATATAAATCTGACCAGGATATAATTAAAACTTTTTTTTTCATTATTTGTTTTTATAAATTAAAAAAAAATAAATCATCAAAGTGAAAAATATTATAATTAATGATGGAATCTTCATAATCAATAAACTAAAAATTGATAATATAATTAATGATTGGGTTAAAAGGAGAGTTTTTAAAAATCCAAATTTTGATAAAAGAATATGATGTATGTGATTTCTGTCACCTTTAAATGGATTTTTTCCCCTTATAATTCTTAAAAAAAAAAGTCTCATCATATCAATACCTGGTACCATCATTAATATAAATAATTGATCAGATTTAATACTAGTAAAATTGTATAATTTAATAAGAAAGTAAGAAAAAATAAAACCCAGTAGCAAAGATCCACTATCACCCAAAAAAATTTCTTTTTTAAAATTTAAATATAGAAAAATTATACTAGGAATTAATAAGAATATAAAAAAATTTATTTTAAAATAAAAAGAAAAGATCGATACTAAAATAAAAATATATGAACCAGACTGAAGGTCTAAACCATCAAATAAATTTAAAGCGTTAATAAAAAGTAAAATAAAAAGTATAGTTATAAACTTGTCTAATTCTCGTAAATAAAGAATCTTATCAACAAAAGTAAATTCAAGTTTAGTAATTATTAAACTTTCATCGATACTCAAGCAAATATAAATTATTAAAGAAGACAAAATAATTTTAACTTGGTAATCTAGATTGTATTTATCATCATAAAATCCTAAAAAAAACATTCCCATTATACCAAATAAAAGTGCAGTTTTTTCAAAATAACTACTTCCTGTATATTGACTAAAGCTACTTTCATTTAAAAAACTTAGAAGAAAATAAGAAATTATTGTTATAAAAAATATTAACCCACCTATAGCAAAAATTTTGCTTTTATGGATTTTAAGTTTGCCATCAGGTTTATCCACTAAATTAAAATATTTATATATAATATTCCTATTTAAATAAAAAAAAATATTAATTACAAAAATTATAATAAAATTTAAATAATAAAAATTACTTTCCATCAATGTGGTTATAATGAAAATTTAGAAAAATTCCCAAGGGAAAGTAATATAGAATTGATAAATAGTTATTAAAGAATTGCCCAGATGGTAAAAAAATTAGAAATACCTGAATCATTGCTAAATTAATAATTATAAAGCTCAATTTTTCATTTTTATTGATGCTTATTTTTTTTGAAAATATTAACTTAAAGAAGGTTTGATATATTTTAAAAATAACAAAAAATAAAAATGCTCCTCCTATTAGACCAATTTCTGCAAGAATTTGTAATAAAGTGTTGTGTGGATGAGTTGTGCAACTATTTAAATTTTTGAATTTTTTGTCTTCACAAAGATATCTAAACATTTTAATACCTTGGCCAAATATTGGTGCATCTAAAAACATTCTAATTGCTGCTTCGTAGTGCCCCTCGTGAGCTATAGAAAATACTATAATTCTTTTTTTATCAGTAAGTTGTCCATAAAAATTCTCTTTTTTTTTACAATCTAATTCTTCTAATAAAAATAAATTCATTGCACAAACTGGATACCTTACCATTCTATCAAATCTTGTTTTATCAAATATCAAAGTTGAAATAATTGATAATAAAAGAACAGTGATAGAAAAAAATAAAACATATTTTTTTCTATCTACATGAACAAAATATAGAAAAAATAAAGCAAAAAATGAGATCATAAAGAATGACGTTCTTTCACCACTTAAAAAAGTTACTATTATTGATGCTAAAAATAAAAATAACATTTTATAAGAAATTTTTTGGTTAATTAAAAAATAAAGGGACAGTAAAATGGGTAATATTTTAGCAATAAAGCTTCCAACAATTAACTCTTCATCAAAGGGTCCAGATAATCTATATGTGTAAGCTTCAAATCTAAATAAATCAAATCCAAATAAATACTGTATAAACGTATCAACTAACACAAAAATTAATGTTAGATTTATAACATTAAACAAAATTTTTCTAAAAAATACTTCAGTAGAAATTAGATACCAAATAGCCAAAGAAAATAAATAGAACCTAAAGTAAAACCCAGAACTTTTTAAAGAAATCTCAGGATAGGGTGAAAAAAATGAATTTATAATTATGTATAAAAAAAAAATTCCAAAAAATTTAGAGTAGCCATTTAAATAAAATTTTTTTAAATTTTGTTTAAATGAAATTATTAAAAAAATAATAGCTGAAAACGATAAAAATAAATCAGGTAGAAAAGGACCTGTTAAATAAGTTGGTATTATTAAAAGAGTAGAAATAATTAAAGTTAAATTTAATTTACTTTTATTTATCAAATTTTTTTTGAATATATTTTCAAACATTTTAATACTCAATTTTTTAAACGAATTAATTTTTTAAGCAATTAAATTGGGAATTTAAATATATTTAAAAATTAATAAGATTTTGTAAATCTTTGTGAATTATCACCTGAACTTATTTGATCATAAATCCACTTATATGTTTTTTCTAATCCAGATTTAAGAGTAATATTTGGTGCCCAATTTATATTTTCTTTAATTTTAGTATTATCACTTGATCGACCTCTAACACCTTTTGGTTTATCTAATAAATAATTTTTTGATATTTTGTAATCTGAAATTTCTTCTATCATACCAATCATTTGATTGATTGAAACTTGCTCATCACTTCCTAGGTTAAATACCTCTGTTGTGTTAGACTCAAAAGCTTTTTTCGTACCAATCAAGCAGTCGTCTATGAACATAAAGCTTCTCGTTTGCTCACCATCACCCCAAACATCAATTTCTTTTTGATTTTTAATTTTAGCTAAGGCAATTTTTCGACAAAGTGCTGCAGGGGCTTTTTCTCTTCCACCATCATATGTTCCTAATGGGCCATAAACATTGTGATACCTTAAAACTCTTGTTTCCAATCCAAAATCTTCTGTAAAATGTCTACACATTCTTTCACTAAATAATTTTTCCCAACCATAACCATCTTCTGGTTCAGCAGGATAAGCATCAGCTTCCTTTAATCCAGCTACAAAAGTTTCTTTTTGTTTTTGAGCATTATAAACACAGGCACTTGATGAAAAGAAATATTTTTTAACGTTATGTTTTAAACATGCTCTTAACATATTTGTATTTATTAATACTGACAACATACAATCTGCTTTGTTATTCTCAATGAAGCCCATTCCTCCCATATTACAAGCCATATTGTAAACATAGTCGACACCATCTAAAATCTTTAGACAGTTTTCGTATTCTTTTAAGTCTAAGAAAAAATTTTTATTTCCTTCAAATAGCTGAAACCAATATTCATGAGGTTTTATATCTGCGCAAACAACTTCATGACCTTCATTCATTAATTGTTTAGTTAGATGCCCACCAATAAATCCACCAGCTCCACAAACTAAATATTTCATAGGCTTTATATACATTTTTTTTATAATAATGAAAGAAATTAATTAACTTTAAATAATATTTTACTAAAATTCTAAATTAATGAAAATTATGGTTTTTAGTAGGTGTTAATTTGTTTAAAGCTTACTGTAATAACGACAAAAACTGTTTCAAATAAATTATAAAAAGTTCATAATTTAATCATAAATCATTGATGGAAATTTATATAATATGAGAGTAATAAGTAAAATTAAATGAAAAAAACGTATAACCTGTACTTAAGCTTTGTAGTGGCTTTATCCATTTTTGCTAGCATTAATATAAACCCAAATCAGTTTTGGAGTTGGCAGGATAAACAATACATTCTGTTTGAAGTTATAACAAATTTTATTAGATTTTTTTTACCAACGATTTTATTAGTTATATATTCAATAAAACTTTATTTAGATCGTGAGTCCATGAGCAATGAAAGAACAAAACCATCAATATATTATTTTTTAACATTAATAAGTTATTTACTAATAATATTAAGCTCTACAGGAATTACAGAAAAAGATTTCTCAGGCTTTGAAAACCTCTATATTTTTAATTATTTTAATATTTTTTTTTTTATTTTTCTCATTAAAAGATTTTTTTCTTATAAAGTAATTTTTCTACACCTAATTTTTGCATTACTTGTTTACTTTTTAGTTGTGTTGCTTTCGGCAGCTTATGATTTAACAACAAACTACCAAAATATATTTATGCTGGTTGATAATATATTTAATTTAAGAGGAGCTAGTTACTTTCAGCTCAATGCCTACAGTTTATTGGGTAATGCTAGCATAAGAAGCACAGGCTTTTCTAGAATTGTATTAATTTTGTGGATCATAGTTTTGTACTATCAGTTTAAATATAATAATAATAAAAAGATATTGTATATTATTGGTTTTATATTTAGTTTTTTATTAATTTCACTTCAATCAAAATTTTCATCAATATCTTTTTTAATTGCCTTTTTATTTTTTTTGATCACAATTAAAGTTACTATTAAAAATTTATTATTAATTGTAAGTCTGAATTTATTTCTACCAATTATCTTTTATATTGTTGCGATGAATGGTTTAGGAAAATATAAAACAAATATAAAATTGAATGAAGTAGTTTTAACTTGTACGGATTCTAAAGATGATAAATTAACGAAATCAAGATATGGTGCAGATACATTTCGAAATCAAGATAGGGGCTGTGCAGATCGAAAATTAATAATAGTTAATGATGAATTGAATGATACCTACGAGAAGCAATCAAGAGTTCAATCAAGATTGAAGAAAACTGTTGAAAAAGTTACCTCTCAAAAAATAGAGGCAGGCACTATAGATTCATTATTAGAAAAAATACCAGATACAAAAATAGAGTTAAAAATAGGTTTAAAAAACACTGTTGATAAGAGCACAAAAAATCCAAATTTGTTTTTGGGTGAGGCTAATAAAGAATCATACATCACGTATGTAGATGAATTTATTGAACTAATTGAAATAGTAACGGTAGCTAAAGATAATAATGAATTAGATAAAGAGGAAATAAAAGTAACTAATAGTTTAATAGTAGCACATGAAAATTATATGGCGGGAGTAATAAATGAAAGTGAATTTTCAAATGAAATTGAAGATATATTGGTAATTAATTCTACCGCCCATGAGATGACTACTGGACGATCAACTATATGGTTAAAGCAAATAGAATATATTAAAAATAATAATTACTTGATACTTGGAAAAGGAGTTATGGCTGACTTGAAAATTTTTAACATAACAGCTTCAAATACCTTTATTTACAGTTGGTTGAGTGGAGGAATATTTTCTTCCATAATTTATTTATGTATAATTTTTATTTTTTTATTTAAGAGCCTGTCTTATATTATTAAAAATTTTAGAAAAAATGAAAAAAATGATAAAATTTTAGTTTTTTGTATTGCAGGAATTTTCTTTCTGAGGTCATTAGTTGAAAATAGCTTTATGTCGATAAATTATGATTTGATAATAGTGCTCTTTATCTTTGAACTTATGAATTCTAAAAGTCAGTTTTTTTTAAATTTTAAAATAAAGTTACTAAATAACAAATATTTAAAGATATAGACAAAAAAAGTACTGAGCAGTCTTGATATTCTTCTTACAGTATCTGTTCTTAATCTCCAGGCCCATTCAAGATTTAAGTTTGTAATAATTTTAGGAGATTGTTTAACAGCTCCCGATGCAATTGATAGGCCCCCACCTATACATATAATTTTAAAATTTCTCATTTTTTTTGAAATATGTAATGCCAATTGTTCTTGTTTGGGAGTTGGAATGGTAATTATGTATAAATTCTTATCATTAAATTTTAAAGACAAATTTTTAATGATTATATCTATATTAGCATGCTTAACTTTTTTATGTTCAATTTTTGTTTGAAATTTTCTTGTTAAAAATTCTCTTTCTAAAGAATCTAAATTACCCAAAATAACAATTTTTTTAATTTTTTTTGGTATTTTTATTTTTGATATTAATTCAAAACCTGGAATTTTTTTTATTTTTAAATATTTTTTTCCAAATATACCATCTGGCCACATTAATAAGTCTTTATGATATATAATTTTTTTATTACTCAAAAATGCTAAAAAAGCTAAGTTTAGTGCTGAAAGTATAAATTTTTTTTTTTTAAAAATTAGATTAACACTGGGTGTATAGTTTAATGTGTATAATTTTTTTTTTTTCATTTATTTTTTAAACATAATGCTAATATAAATGTATAAATCATTTAATGAAAAAAATAAAATTTTCAATTATAACACCATGTCTTAATCGTGTTCATTATTTAAGAGAAACAATAGAATCTGTTTTAAATCAAACCGTCTTTAAAAATAATCTATGTGAAATGCAATATATTATAATAGATGGGGGATCTGATGATGGTAGTTTGGAACTAATAAAAGAATATAATAAAATACATCAAAATATAGAATATATTTCTGAAAAAGACGAAGGTATGTATGATGCATTAACAAAAGGTTTTGAAAAATGCACTGGTGATATAATTTCTTATATTAATGCTGGTGACTTCTACAATCTAAATGCATTTGAAATTATAGAAAATATACTTAATAATTCTCACAATATTGATTGGGTAACTGGAGGTAAATATATTTATAATGAAAAATCTCAAATTACCAAAAGTGTAATTCCATATAATTACAGACGAAGACTAATTCAAGCTGGTGTATATGGTAGATTTTTGCCTTACATCCAACAAGAGTCAACATTTTGGCGTATCAAATTAAATAAATTAATAGATAACAATAAACTGAAAGAATTCAAGCTTGCAGGAGACTATTATATTTGGTCCACGTTTGCTGCTGAAAATAAATTACATATAATACAAACTCACTTGGGTGGCTTTAAAGTGCATGGTGACCAACTATCAAAAAAAACATTATCAGGTAATTTAACATATAAAAAGGAAGTTGCTGCATTTACAAATCGAATTGGTGTCCTTGATGTAATTTTGATTTTATTAGATTTTATTCCTTGGGCTTTATTAAGATATTCAAATGATTTTTTCGGAAATTTATCAAATCATATTCGATATGACGATATTAAAAAGGAATTTACAAATAAAGAGGATAATCATGATGTAATTTACTGCTGGTCATGTGATTTTGCAACTAATAGGGGTGAGGGAAAGCTAGCACATAAATTTTTATTAGAAAAATATCCGAATAGTTCAAGCTATATCCACATGTTAAATAGAAAACTTTATTATAAGAATAATTTATTAAATAATGATAAATTGACTGAATCTAAAATTAATTTAGATTTCATTGATAGTTATGTAGTACCTATAATAGGTATTCTCTGGCTTTGGTGGAAATTTTTAAATAGAAAAAAAATTTGTTATCTAAATTTTTTACCTCTTTGGAATAGTTTATTAATAATATTTTTACCACCAGGAACTATATTGGGTCCAATCACAGGATCAATACATGTGGGTAAGGCGAATAGCATTCAAGGTTACTTAAGGAAATATTTACTACCAATTCTATATACTGTGAATGCAAAAATAATAGTTCTTAGGAGCAGAAAATTAATTTTTGCAACTCATTTACTTAAAAAATATTTTAAAGGTAAAACTTTAAATGAATCAACATTTGGCTATATCCTCGATCATCTTATTTATAAGAAATACAATAAATCAAAAAAAATAGACATAGTAATTTATTATAGAGATTACGATACTAAATCAAATTTATTTTTTAAAGAGTTAATAAAATATTTTTCAAATAATGAAGAGTTTAATTTTTTATATTTTGGTAATCAATGTGAAAATTTTACAAAAGATTACTTAGGTTTTATTGAAAGTCATAAAGTAATTGAAATTTTAGATAATGCTAAATTTGCTCCACTAAGTGAAGAAAATTTTGAGTCATTCTTTACTAGTGAATGTTTATCAAATCATGTTAATATTTTTTATAACTCTCTTAAAATGAGTAAACCAACTAAATTTGATCATAGTAAAAAAATAATTGATATAGATTACGATAATGTAGATGAATCATTAAATACCATGAAAAAATATATTAGACAATTTGATGAACTAAATATTCCGTATGATAATAAGACTAGTGTTAATTAGAAAACTTGCCTTGTTTCATTTGATTTTTTTAAACTTTATAAATTTTGTGTACGAAGCATTTATTTCTTTATAGTGATTTAAAAAATTACATATAAAATTTTAAGCAATATTTTTGATATAATCCTTGTATGTTAATTTTAGACCCTCTTTAATATTAATTTTTGGATAAATTTTCAATTTTTTTTGTCTAGCAGTATCTAAAAATTTTCTTTTGGCACCATCAAGTTTATTCTTATCAAATAGTATTTTTCCTTTAAAACCAATTGTTTGCGCTATCAACTTTGCTAATGAATTAATTGAGTATTCATTACCAGAACCAATATTTATCATATGATCTCCACCAGTTATTAATTTGAATTTTTTTTTAGTTATCGACATTACTTCTATGACTAAATTAGCAAGATCATCTGTATAAAGTAATTCTCTCTTAGGTTTGCCTGTGCCCCAAAGCGAGATAAAATTTTTCTTTTTCTTCTTTGCTAAATCAATCTTTCTAATTAGTGCTGGCACAACATGAGATTTTTTCTCATCATAATTATCATTTAAACCATAAAGATTATTGGGTATGACACATCTAATATCCATATTATATTGTCTATTATAACTTTGTGCTAATTTTATTCCTGCAATTTTTGCTATTGAATAAAATTCATTAGTTGGTTCTAACCTACTACTCAGTAAATCATTTTCTTTTATGGGCCTTAAAATTGTATTTGGATAAATACAAGAAGATCCTAAAAATAATATTTTTTTTATTTTATTTAAATAAGCAGCATGAATAAGGTTTGTTGCTATAGTTAAATTTTCATAAATAAAATTTGCTGGATATTTTGAGTTAGCATAAATTCCACCAACTCGAGCAGCACAAATATATAATTGATTAACTTTATTTTTTTTAAAAAAATTGAATATTTTTTTTTGATCTAATAAATCTAAATCTGATTTTTCTTCAAACAAAGTCTTTTTCTTTAATTTATTTAATCTATTTAAAATAGCCGAACCTACCATTCCTTTATGACCAGCTATAAATATTCTATCAGTTGACATTATTTTGAAAATTTTACTTAATTAATTGTTTTCTTTTGAGTTATTTGCTCATCTTTAAGAATCTTATTTTTAGCTCTTTTACCTATTACTGAATAAAATTCATGTGCTGGTATTCCTCCACCTGGTCTTTTAACTGTTATGTTTTTTTCTGTAAAAATTTGAAACTTTTTTATATTAGTTTTTGCAACAACAGAGTGATGTGCCCACTTTCTAACTGCAATTTCTTTTTGGTGAATTTTTTTTGTTTTACCTAGTGCTAGACTGATTTTTTTTGATGCTTCTATCATTATTTTAAATTCTTCTGGTTCTAAAGAAACTTCAAAATCAGGGCCTTTTAAATTTCTATTTAAAGTGAAATGTTTTTCAATTACTTGAGCTCCATTTGCAACAGCACCTAATGATGTCCAGATATCACTAGTATGATCTGAATGACCAACTAAAATGTTAAATTTTTCTTTATAAAAATTTATTAAATTTAAATTTACAAATTTTGGGGGACAAGGATAAATTGAAGTACAATTCATAATCATGAAATTAGCTTTATTTTTCTTTAAGTAGTTAACTATAAACTCAACTTCTTCTAATGTGCTCATACCAGTTGATAAAATTAAAGGTTTTTTAGTTTTAATAATTTGATCAATTAAAAGTAAATTAAGCATTTCACCAGAGCCAGTTTTGAAGCCCTTAACACCTAATTTATCTAGTACTTTTACTGCTTCAGCACAAAATGGTGTGCACAAGTATTGAATATTAATTTTTTTACAAAACTTAATAAGTTCTTTATGATCATCTATGCTTAGATTATAATTATCTAATATTTGATCTAAACTTCCACCCCAAAACTTAATTTTATTTTTTAACATTTCTGAATTAGGTATATGCATCTGGTATTTTATAATATCTGCACCACATTTTTTTGCAGTCACTGCCATTTGTTTGGCTACATTTAAACTTCCCAAATGTTCAACTGCTGCTTCAGCAATAAATATTGGTTTATTTTTTTTTTCAAAGTTAATATTTCCAATTTTAAATTTTTTAATCATTTTATTTTTTAGATAAGGTTAAATTTTCTAATATCAAAATAAATAGTGCTTGAAGTTTTATTATCTTTAATTTCAATATTATTCATATTAATATTAACTTTATGCTTATTTAATATCTCTCTAAATATTTTAAAATTAGATTTTGCAACACCGCTCCCAATATTGTACACTTCACCAGTCGCGCCATTGTGCATTAATTTATAGAGCATTTTAATAACTATATCTATATGAATATAATCTCTTTTAAAATTTTTATATATAATAGTTTTATTTTTTTGGGTAGGTTTATAATCATATGCTTTTTTTAGAAAAAACTTATCTGACATGTTCTCACCAAATATATTTGAAACACGTGCAATTATTATTTTTGTTTTAAATTGTTTAGCATGATTAAGTGCATATATTGATTGAAAAGATTTTGATAAACCATAATTATTGATTGGATTTAAAGAATCTGACTCAATAAATTTTTTTTTATAATCACCGTACTCAGCTATACTGCCAATTAGCAAAATTTTAGGTTTAAACTTGAGGTTATAATCTGTCTCAATTATAAACTTTGATAGGTCATAATTAATTGCCATATTTTTTTTTAAATTAACAGAATTAATTCCAACCATATTCCATATATAATCTGGTTTTACTTTATCTAAAATTAAACCAATTTTTTGTTTGTTATATAAGTTGAGACTGATGAAATTTTTTTTTTTTATTACTTGTCTTGTAATTACAAATACTTTTTGTTTTTTTTTAATTAATTGTAAATATAAATTTTTTGCTAAAAAACCAGTATAACCAAAAATTAAATTTACCTTCATTTATTAGACTATATACAATTTAGACTTTAAAATTGAAGACTGATCTTGTTTACTAAACCATTCATAGGTTTTTTTAAGACCTTCATTAAAATTTACTTTTGGTTTCCACTTAGTAAGTTTCTTTATTTTTTTGTTGCTTCCCAATAATTGATCCACTTCTGATTTTTTTGGTCTAAGTCTTTTTTTTGAAATCTTTAATTTTTTATTTTTTCCTGAAATTTCAATAATTTTTTTTGCTAGCAGGCCAATTTTTATCTCTTTTCCGCTAGAAATATTAATTGTTTCTCCAATTGTTTTTTTTGTTTTTAAAATTTCTAAAAATGCATCACAGATATCTGTAACATAGTTGTAATCTCTTGATGGTTTGGCATTTCCAATTTCAACATGATCATGTTTGTTAAGAGTTTGAGTTATCACAGTTGGAATTATTGCCCTAGAAGATTGTCTTGGTCCATACGCATTGAATGGCCTAACAATAGTAACTGGTAAATTGAAAGATTTAAAATAAGCTTCACCAAGGTGGTCTGCTGCAATTTTTGACGCACTGTAGGGTGATTGAGCTTGAAGTGGATGCAACTCGTCTATTGGAGTATATTTTGCTGTACCATAAACTTCAGAAGTTGAAGTCAATAATACTCTAGATACTTTATTATTTTTGCACGAATTTAAAATATTCAATGTTCCCTTAACATTTGTTTCGTAATAATTTTCTACCGCAACATAAGAATATGGTATACCAATTAAAGCTGCTAAATGTATCACTGCATAATGCTTTTTTGTCAGCTTATTAATTAAGTCTGCATTCGTCACATCTCCACTTATTATCTTTAAATTCTTATGATAAAAATTTTCTAACCATCCCCAATTATTTCTTGAGTTATATCTTATTAGTGCTGTAATTTTATAATTAGCTTTTAATGCTGCATCAACAAGATGGCTACCAATAAATCCTCCTGCTCCAGTAATTAGAATTTTTTTCATGTTTTAAGGTTCATTCAATATATGTGTTTGTTTGTTTGAAGACAAGTTTTTACCTTGGTTAATAAAAAAATCTACATTAGATTTATTATTCATTTCTTTTTTAACACTTTTAAAAGATTTATTTATTAATTCAATGCTATCATTTCTGTAATATTCCAATCTTTTAATCCTTGTAGTTAAAGACAGAATGTTTTCCCTAATATAAAGAAAAGTTCTTCCCATCTGTGTTTCACTTTTGCTAAGTTTAAATTTTTGGGTTTCTACTGATAGAAGAAGTTGTCTATACTCTCTAATGCTCTTTGGCTTAAAATATAATTTATCTGAAATCTTTCGAATTGGGCTTCTCGAAATAACTATAGGTTTTTGACCAAAACATATAGCTTCTACATGTGCAGTTCCATGAAAAGTAACTACTTTCTGCGCCGTAGAAATTAATTTTAAATTAGAATATTCATTAGTAATTAAAACTATATTTTTTGGGACTTTTTTGAAAATTTTTTTAGTTAGTGTACTAAAAATTTTTTTTGTATCTTCACCCCATTTGATAGCTGATGGGTGTACTTTAAAATACCATATTTCGTTAGAGTCTTTGGCAATTTTTAAAGTTTCTTCGATCCAATGAAAATAATCAGCAAAAATTCTAGCTCTATCTATTACATTAAATGGAGAGTCTTTAAAGATATGTAATAAAACTAAATTGAATTTTTCTGTAACATTGTGATTTTTACTTGCTACAGTGGAATAGTTTGCTGTTTGATAGCTTCCTTTTCCAATTAATCTTTTTTTCCAATAAGAGTTAATAAAATTAATTTTTTTTATATAACTATTAAATAATTCAGTATTTATATCAGACCAAGATGTATCTTCATTTTTTTTTTGTTTATAAAATCCAGTAACTGCCTGACAATAAACTTTTATATTTTGTTCTCTTAAAGATGCTAGGTTACATCTTTCAAAGTAAACGGAATGTGAGAGAAATGCAGTATCAACATTCTGATTAAATAGTTTTTTTCCCAGATCATATTTATAAACACAAAAAATTATAATCCTAATTTTATTGAAAAAATTTATATTTTCATCATCATTTTTTTTCAAAATAATTTGATCCCAACTACCATGTAGTAATTGAGAAAATGTCCAATTTAACTTGGTAGATAGAATATTTTTTTTATTCAATGAGTAAAAAATTCTTAAAATTAAAAATATATTTATGACTCCGGATTTTAAAATATGAAAAATTTTTTTTTTATGAATTACTTTAAATTTAAAATTCTTTAAAATTAAATTTAATTCTGGTGTATTTTTGATTAATGAAAAATCTTTTTCGTGTTCAAATATTATTTCGTTAATATTGTTTTTTTGGGCATAACCATATATTAACGGTACCATCCACAGATACTGCTCTACGTTATAACCTGGGCCAACAAAAATTTTTTTTTTCATTAGTTGAAATCTACTTCAAAGTTTTTTAATTCTTTAAAGCTCCCTGCATCTGTCCAATTCTCTGTAACTGGGTATGCAATAATTTTTTTATTTTTTTTAGATAGAGTCTTAAAAAGTTCAGGCATATCAAAGTTTTTATTTTTTGGTATTAAAGTAATCATTTTGGGGTCTATTAGGTATATACCTGCATTTACAAAAAATTTATGAATTGGTTTCTCATCAATCCCTTTAATATGAATTTTATCTAAATTAACAACACCATATGGAACTTGGAAAGAATACTCCTTTAAACACATCAGGGCATGAGCTTTATTTTTTTCATAATATTCAATTAGTTTCTTGAAGTCTAGATTGGTAATAATATCACAATTCATAATTAATAAGGGACTTGAAATATTACCTTTTAATAAAGTTAGGGATCCACCAGTTCCTAATTTTTTTTTTTCTCTTAGGTATTTTATTGATACCTGAAATTTTTTTCCATCACCAAAGTATTTTTCTACTAATTCTGATTTATAATTTACAGATAAATAAATTTTATTTAATCCAAATTTTTTAAGCTGTAAAATAATTCTTTCTAACATTGGCTTGCCATTAATTTTTATTAATGGTTTTGGTATTTTTTTTGTATAAGGTAATAATCTTTTTCCAAGACCACCAGCCATTATTACAACTGTATTATTTCTATTTATTTTCTTTTCATTTAAAAAAATAATGTCTATTAATTCTTTTTTAACATTAACTATTGGGCAATGAAGTAGCATTTTATTTTTTAGATTAAATTGAATTTTTTCAATTTTAGTAATTTTTTTTTCGAAATATGGTTTGTGATTATACACATTTATTATTGATGAATTTAGTGATATTTTTTTTAAAAGTGCTCTTCTAATGTCTCCATCAGTTATTGTGCCATCTAGTTTTTTATTTTTAATAATAACTAAAAATTTTTGCTTATTTCTATTAATTTTTTTAATCGCTTCTAATAAATTTGAATTGTGATCTAAGGTATATTTGAATAAGTCTACATTACTTTTCATAGAAATCTTTCGTAGTATCAGGTGGTAATTTACATTTTTTTAAGAAATTATAAATTTTTCCTGATGTATTTTTTTTATAAAAGGGGTTTTTTGTACCTTTTAATTTTTTCTTGAAAGAAGTTGAGAAACTTTTTTTGATTGAACTAAGAATATCATGTTTTTTAATTTTACAATTGATAATATTTTTTGAAATAATACGGCCT
>ENA-OSJC01001229-OSJC01001229.1-marine-metagenome-genome-assembly--contig:-NODE-1229-length-21763-cov-7.606751_pt1 | contig 21763 bp, 21 predicted proteins | sample MGYA00237885_ERZ534234 | MGnify/ENA primary metagenome ERZ534234 (study PRJEB26413, sample SAMN06343907) | marine metagenome | isolation source: coastal waters | place: Atlantic Ocean: West Antarctic... | reverse complement strand
ATCTGGTACGTGGTTGATGTACTTGGATTGCAGGGCGGCCAGCATTCGAATTTTTCCGGCGAGTAGGGAGTTCACGAAGACATTGAAGTATGGAAAAAACATTGCGGAAGAGGATTGCGGAATTCCCTGCGAGCATAGCCAAGCATTTCTTTCGGTGGCAAGAGAAACCAACACTGCTATTGCCTCGAGGTCTGTAGGCGTTTACGCCACACAACTTATTCGAGAGGGGTATGCAACCAAAGGCTATCATGTGAAAGCTAAATCCTGTGATTGGGGGCCTATGGCGGGTTTTGTGCTTGCCGATCCCGCGCTTGGGAAAAAAGGTACCAGCAGTGAGGCCGTCAGTTGGCAGTTAGGAAAGATCAATGATGCCATTAGAGACGGTGCTCAATCGTTACCCTTGTATATATCGGATCGGCGTAAAGTCGCGCTGCCTCGCCTGATGATGAAAAATAGCAAACGTTACCTGGTTTCTGAAAAGGCTGGCGAACATAGAGTGCAGGCGAATGCTAAAGACGGGCGCAGCCATGAGTTCATTCTGGTCGAGGTGGGCCGCATTAAGACCGAGTATAGAAGTAACAATTGCCAACTTGGAAGCTGGGCAGTTTGCTACGCCGGTCCCGGCCCTGCAAGGCCTCCCAGCCCTAACAGAGATCGTACCATAGAGACCACGGATGGAAACACGTATAGGCAGCTGTGCGCATTGACAAACCCGCGAGCCGGCGTGGCGCATGCACCACAGGATTATCATGGTGCGCAAACCGGCGATTACGACTTGTGGGGGGTATTTCCTCCTATGCGAGCCGCGGCAAGTTTTAAAGAGCAAAAGCAGGTGTTGGGCGCTCTGAATCTGAAAAAACCTAAACTTCGCTTCAACCAGAGAGATGTGGTCGGCAGTAGTCAGTTCGTCAGAAACTTTGCTGAATTTGAGAAGGAGGAGGACGAGCACACAGGTAATTTGTCTTTTTTAATTGAAGAAATTGCCGTGAGAGTTAATGCTAAATGCATGGCCACCACTGCTGGCGGATGGGTGATACACCATAGTGACGAGGCCGGTAGGCCTATGGTAGATGAAATAGATTGTGATGCCGTTGTTTATTTTCCAAACGGCAATGTTTGGGTAATGGAAAATGAGATGGACGTGCGCCGCTTGCGACGAGAGTTAATAAGGTTGCGTTATGCTCCGCTTTTTAACCCTATTTGGAATTTTCAACTGGGAATTCATAAAAGACAGATACGCCAGAACTGGCTGAAAGACAAGAAAGCTAGTAGCTTTCCAGTGTCTTTTACTTAACTTTAGCCATTTCTAAAGTCCGGCAAGTGGTCGCGTCAATGATGGTGTTCGCACATGAAACCTGCATGCAGTGAAAAGCCTAAGGCTTTGGCCTCTCGCTCCTGTCGGCGATACGATCTATCTGGTGGCGTGGTAATTTTACGGATAGCCAGATACTGGCGATCTCGAAAGAGGCCGAAGGTGGTCAGCCATTATCAACACCTTGCCAAGAAAACGGTAGGAGCGGCGCAACGTTCTATAAATGGCGAGCTAAGTATGGCTGCTTCTATCCTTGATTTATGTGCATCTTAGAAATTCCAGCATCTAGAAATTTTGCTCTCCGATGACCTTCTTGGGAAGCGCCATATTTCCAATAGCTACTGATATAGCTGCCAGCTAAATGCTTCTTGTTAGATTTTAAAAACTTTCGCGCACCACGCATTAATTCAAATTCACCGGCAACCCAGATGTAAGGGTTCCCTTTTAACCATGTGAGGCCGTGGAGGCTCGCAAGTAACTCTTTTACCCCCTCCATAGGATTGGGCTGTACCAACCAACATATTTCAACACCAGTTGGGGCATTTAGTTCGGTACAGCTTTCAATTGAAGGAACTTGTAAAAAGGCAAAGCCAACCGAAGAGGAGTGCATTTTTTCTAGGTTCACTGCTATCGCTGGGAGCGCGCTAAGATCGCCGAAGAAAGCAAACCAGTCTGCACTTTGATCCACCAATTTGGTCGGTCCTGGACCCACTATCGAAACCACATCTCCTATCGTTACCGCATTCGACCAAATTGAGGCTGGTCCATCATCTTCATGCAACACAAAATCTATATCTAATTCACATTCATCATCTCTAAAAGCCCTGATCGTAAAGGAGCGTTTTACAGTTTTCTGATCTGTCCCCAGGGAGAGAGTTGACGAGCTCGGGCTGTTTACATCAAAAGAAATCTTCACATAACCGCTAGCTGAATCTATCGGGAAATCAGCGAGGTCATCACCCGCAAAAGTAATTCTTTTTAAATTGGATGAAATTAATCTTTGTCTCACCACTCTTAACGACCTAGGAGTAACAGCCATCTAATCCACCGAAGCTGCTGATCTTACTGAACATATCTGAATCCTCGTGTTCAAAACGAAATTACTATTTTTTTATTTCTAAGGGTGGATGACTACGCGCCCAAATGAATGAGCGAACACACGCGACTAGAAACATCCCACTACTCAAAAGCATCACCAGTTTCGAGACACCGGCAATAGGATTAGAAAAAACGTTACCGCCATCAAATAAAGGGCTCAGAAAATTAAAACCTCCCGCTAGACCGATCAACCCAAATAGCATGGCTATATGTATCCAGACTTTGTTTTTAGCTGGCCAAATTACGCACGCGACGCCCATCAGAAAAACGGGGAGGCCCAATATCGCTGGAATCCAAGATGTTATTGATTGGAAACTGGTTAATACAGATGCGACCGAAGAGCAAACGATCAAAAGCAAACCATAAGCCAGTGTCCACTTGTTGATAGAAATTCCAATAAAAGTAAAAGTCTGCTGCACAACGCTCTCCGCTAAAAACAGTTGCCACGTTCTCAGTCCGCTTTTCTGAGATGCCTCAACCTACGAACTCTACCCTAACGCGAATAATAATCATTCGCAATAAATAAAGATTTGTACTCACGGTTTTTTGCTTCACCCTAGCCTCAACCAATATGAAAGCTTGTCTAAGCAATGGTCTCTTAAAAAGCGACGAATAATGTCAATCCACGGAGAAAATTCTTCCAATACGAATGATTATTATTGGCGCAGAAGCGAAAAGGAGAAAGTTTTGCAAGATTCAGAAGCTGAAGAGTTAGTAGACAGAATATACAGTGCCAAGGAATCGCTGGTTAAATTCGGCCGTCAGGTTTTCCGTCTTTCTTCTGACTCTGAGGAGTTGAGTCGCCAATACCCGGATGCATTTAAACATCTAGACGGACAGCACAGGCTTTTTGCAAATAAGGAAATTATTCATCCCCAAACGGAAGAATTTTATAAGGCTACCATTAACTACATTGAGCTACTTCGAGAGCTCAACCGCAGAGCAATTGAATTATCTGGAACGCCGCGCCCCAACAGCAATGTTTGAGCACACCACTTATGCAGATATTCCAATTCATTTTAAAGAAATTACTGTTCAGCACTTATTTTCCTATAAAAGCGGCATCAGGCATTACAGCAGCAATGATGAATGGCTGCGCTTAAGTCAAAACCATTGCACTTTACCCCAAATGGCAATGCCAGGTAATGATTCTCTAATGTCAGAGCCAGGAGAAGAAATTAATTACACCAGTTTTGGTTATGGTCTGCTAAGTGCGGTCATAGAAGTAGCAGGAAAGAGACCCCTTGAAGAGCTGATGAGTGAATTTATTTTTGTTCCTAGCAACGCTCTCCGTATTGAATTCGATAAGCCCGAGAATAATGAGCGATTGAATTTAACATCTTTCTACGATCCGGCAGTGGAAGGTTATATAGAAGCTCCTTTTATTGATAATAGTTGTAAATTTGGGGCTGGATCTATTAACGCTTCTGCTCAAAGTCTTCTTAAAGTATTTTCTCATTTTTACTCTAGTAATTCGGCAAATTTCCCACTAAAGGAGCGCATAAGCACCGGCGGTGAAGGGCTAGGAGGACGCTCAGCTCTTATTGCTTACCCTAAAGAAAACGTAGTTGTTAATATTGCAGCCAACGCACGGGGTGGAAACTTTCAGCCTTACGCATCTCAAATTGCAGAGGCACTTTTAGAATAAAACGTTTTTATGAAAGTTTTACTTTGGATAAAAATAATAAGAAGCGTGACCGGAAAAATATACCTAGTAACTACACACATAGGTGACTATTGCGTTTCGTAAGTCATTTTGAGCAGTTGGAGATGCAAAACGTTATGAGCACGTGATAGCTCTGCGGGCGGTAGAGACTATAGATTTTATGACGGCGCGATGGGCTCACTTGCCTTACGAATTTATAGAATTAGTGTCCAACAGAATCATAAACGAGATTAGCGCAGTTTCTCGTGTGGTGTATGACGTATCTAGCAAACCACCTGCCACTATTCAGGGGGCGTAAAAACACGCCCTACAAACCCCATTCCTGCACTGTTTCCTATGTTGTAAAGTTGTTGTAAAGACGTATCCCTTCCTCTTTTTTTGTAAGCACTGTTGTACAGTTCTGCTACTGTTACGCTGCGTATTTGTATCGATCATGTAATACAAACTACCTTGTTCTATCTTGTTCCATCTGCTTAGCGGCTTTACCCTTTCGTAACAACGAAGTCGTGAATTTTAAAAATAGTTAGCCAGACAGGCTTTAGCTCTCGACACTTAAGCTTGAAGGTTGTGATTATCATGGCGATAAAAATTATGAATATCAGAGTCTCAGACTGCTTCGAACAATAGGTAAAACTGGTTTTTACAGATATACCCCCATCCTAGAATAAGCCTTCATTGTTTAACGTTGCCAAGGTCAACCGTGGTGAGCACCACACATCAGGATTTACTAGCTAAGTATTTGATCGTCCACCAGAAACGATAAGTCTTTAAATCAATGCCTGTAACGAGCGGATTTAAAAGCAGTCGAGACAGATTGTTCAGCCGAAGCTAAGACGTTACTGCGCGGAAACCATTGCAGAGCTGAAAAGGCCTGGTAGTGGCCGTAAAACCCTCACTACTTGCGCCCAACGCCAGCGGCAGGTTCGGCCGCTTAAAAGTCAACGTGTCTTGTTTCGATATTCATGATGTTGAATTTGTTTGTTAATCTTTTTTTCTAAGACACCAATCGTAATGCGAATGATTAGCATTTGCATTAAGGCGTTGTATTTCATAAAATGAAGCTTTTAAGAAATGGGTAACTCGATATGTATACAAGAATGGGTTTGTTAGGAGTGCTAACGTTTGGAGGTATAGCCTCGATGATTCCTTTGGTCAGCCTAGCGTCGGGCGTGGAGGAAGAGGTGACAGTCGTCGGCACGAGAACAGAGCGTTCCCTCGATGAAGTATCCGCGACTATTAGCGTTATTTCGTCAGAAGACATTGAACGAGAGCTCGCTAGGGATATTTCCGACCTTGTGAGATTCGAGCCTGGTGTCGTAGTAAGTGGCACAGGATCGAGGTTTGGTCTGGGCGGATTCAATATCCGTGGCATTGGAGGTAACCGCGTTTTGACTCTCGTTGACGGCGTGCGGGTTGCTGACGAGTTTTCTTTTGGGCCATTCCTTTCATCGCGTCGTGACTACGTCGATGTTGACAGTCTTAGCAGAGCAGAAATAGCAAGAGGACCTATTTCCTCTTTATACGGGAGTGATGCATTGGGTGGGGTTGTCGCCTTTACGACCAAGTCCCCTGGCGACTATCTCGATGGCGAAGGGGCGCACATAGGAGCGAAGTTTGGCTATTCTAGTCTTGACTCCAGCGCCGTGGCGACCCTCACAGGGGCGGCCGGGAATGATAAAGTCTCAGGGCTTTTGCTTTTTACGCAACGCCAGGGTGATGAAACCGAAACCGCAGGGAGCAACGGTGGTTTTGGCGCGACGCGCACCGAAGCGGATCCCCAATCTATCGACTCACTTAACCTGGTGGGAAAGCTTGAGATAGCAGTTACTGACACTCAGCGTATTGCCATCGGTATAGATCAATATGACAATGAGACGGACACAAGCGTTTACTCTGACTACGGAACACTTAGCCGTGGAACCTTGGTCAATAGCAGGGATGCGGAGGACCAACGGGAACGATCAAGGTATTCCCTAACGTACTCCTTTGACGGTGAGACCATTTTTTCTGACGACCTAAAAATCACGCTTTATCGGCAAGAGTCTAAAACAGAGCAGTTGACCCTCGAATCTCGCACAACGCGGACTAAGGCTAATGAGTTTCGTACACGCCGCTCAATCTTCGAACAGGAAATTCAGGGAGTAGTTTTGCAAGTCGGTAAAGCCTTCGATTTAGGTGCTGGCAATCATTTCCTAACCTACGGTGTTGACCATTATGAAACTCAGAATGAGTCGCTTAGGGACGGTCGCACAGTTGATGCTGATGGTGCATCCGTTTTCGAGTTTTCCCCATTGCCGACTAGAGATTTCCCTATTACTGAAATTAGTCAGACTGCCTTTTTTCTCCAGGATGAAATCTCGTTTCTGGACGGGCGATTACTGCTGTCTCCTGGACTGCGTTACGACAAGTTCGAAGCTGATACAAAAGCGGATGCTATTTACCGGACTGGAAACCCTGGAGTATCACCTCCTGTAGATTTTGAAGATTCAGAAGTGACCGGCAAGTTTGGCGTTGTCTATCGATTCAGCGACGTTGTCTCAGTTTTTGCTCAATACAGCGAGGGGTTCCGCGCTCCGCCTTATGATGATGTCAATGTGGGATTCACAAATTTCATTGGAGGTTACAAAACCATCTCAAACCCAAACCTCGAGTCTGAAACCAGCGAGGGATTGGAAGCCGGTATTCGGCTCCAGGGAGGCTTTGGTTTTGTTTCCGTTAATTTCTTTAAGAACGATTATGAAAACTTTATAGAGTCTTTGACAATCGCGCCTCAGTTTGGCCGGTCTTTTGGCATCGATCCAAGTGACGGCCTACTTACATTTCAGTCCGTTAATCTCTCGGACGTTGAAATTAAAGGAGCTGAGTTTAGCGCAGAGTTACTCTTGGACGAGGTTTTGGGTACCTTGCCTGGATTAAAGTTTAGAGCAGCTATCGCATATGCCGATGGTGAGGATAATACGTCCTCAGAGCCGATTAATACGGTCGAGCCGCTCACCGCCGTGTTGGGGTTCGGCTATGACGCGCCTTCAAAAATCTGGGGAGCAGATCTGGTATGGACTTTAGTGGAGGCAAAAGACGGGTCAGATATTGATGCAACAAGTTCCAGGGTTGAAACTGCTGGTTACGGTATTGTTGATCTGCTTGCTTACTACAGATTCACCGAGAAAATTACTGTGAACGCTGGCATTTTTAACGTCACTGATAAAAAGTATATTCGTTGGGCCGATACAGTGTCTATCGGCAGTGACGCACTCGGTCGGTTCTCGCAGCCGGGCCTAAATGGCAGTGTCACAATTCGTATCGCGCTGTGAGGTTTTTGTCTTTGTTGGCGGCCATTGTTTGGCCGTTGCAGGCATTTTCTTGTCCCCCCGCAAAAGATGCGACTCGAATCGCGGTTGCGGGAGGCTCGATTACAGAGATTATCTACTTTTTAGGTGAACAGAACCGGCTTGTTGCTGTAGATCAAACCTCGAACTATCCAGACGAGGCGCTGCAAAGGTTTCCATCGCTTGGTTACGTCAGAAACCTTTCTGCTGAAGGTGTCTTATCTTTGTCGCCCTCTCTTGTGCTTGGTGAGCATGACATGGGCCCTGAAGAAATATTGGGACAACTAGACGCCGTAGATATTGAGGTTATCAGAACTCAAGAAACGCATGACGTTGCTGGCATATTAAATAAAGTCCGCTGTGTAGCAGATGTTATTGGAGTCCGCGAAAAAGCGGATTTTCTTGTAGCAGAAAAACTTCAGGCTACAGTGGTTCAACTCGCGAAAATTCGCGATTCTAGTAGGGAAAGTAACCCAAGAGTTGCGTTACTTCTCGCTTTTAGTGAGGGGTCTCCGATCGTAGCGGGTGCAAATACCTCTGGTCATGGTGTGCTCAAGATGGCGGGCGTTGATAACGTATTCTCATCCATTGAAGGCTGGAAACCAGTTTCTTTGGAGTCAATGATCGAGGCTGATCCGGAATTTATTGTAGTCACTAACCGTGCAGTTTCTGCCGGGGGTGGACTAGATAAGGTGAAAGATAATCCGGCTATCAAACATACGACTGCAGCAAGGCAGAATCGCGTACTGTCCCTGGACGGTATGTCCCTGCTCGGGTTTGGCCCAAGAACACTCGATACTGCACTGCGGCTCTCTAAAATGACCTCTAGCTACTGAGGTGGTGTTTTTGCAAGAAAAGGAAACGACCATCGGCGCGAGTATACCTTCAAGCTTTGAGCAGAATTTCCGGTACGTAATGTTGCTGTGCTTTTCTTTAGGAACTTGTGTGGTGCTTGGACTCTCGGTCGGTGCAGTTCCTATTTCGTTGCTAGATCTGGCCAGTGGCACGGCCTCTTCACTGCAAAAAACGGTTTTTGTTGAAATCAGAAGTCCTAGGGTAGTCCTGGCCGGTATTGTCGGCGCTGCAATCGCAATGTCAGGTGGTGTGCTCCAAGGATTACTTAGAAATCCTTTGGCTGACCCACAACTCATTGGTGTTTCAAGTGGAGCAGCACTTGGCGCTATTGCCATGATTGTTTTGGGATCGAAACTATCATTGCCCAGTGCTTTGTTGCCTTATGCAATGCCACTGGCAGCTATAGCTGGCGCTATGCTGGTCATAAGTTTTTTGTATATGTTCTCTGGCTATTTTGGTCAATTCAGCATACTGACTGTCATCCTTGTCGGCATAGCAATTAACGCCTTGGCGATGGTCGGTGTTGGTATTTTTCAATACATTAGCGATGATGCCCAATTAAGGTCTCTGCTGTTTTGGATGATGGGAAGCTTCGGTCGCGCAACCTGGGTAACAGTCATCCCCGCTTCCATATTGATGCTCGTTTCAATGCGGGTGTTGTTGTCCCAGTCTCAGAACATTGACCGGCTGCAGTTAGGTGAAGCGGAAGCCATGCACATGGGAGTAAATGTAAGAAGAACGAAGCGAATATTGATCTTGACCACCGCATGCGCAGTTGGAGCTGGTGTGTCCCTTGCAGGTATTATTGGTTTTGTTGGGCTCGTTGTCCCGCACCTTGCTCGCATGTTGATGGGTGCTCGTCACCAGGTGCTTTTACCCGCCTCAGCTCTAATAGGAGCGGCTTTAATGATTCTTGCCGACCTTGCTTCGAGGGTTGCGATTGTGCCTGCAGAGTTGCCGGTCAGCTTAGTGACCAGCGGATTGGGTGCGCCTTTTTTCCTATGGTTAATCGCAAAGACGCGGCCGCAATGAGTATTACGGTCGATCAGGTCAGTGTCAATAAGTTGGGTAAAGCCATTTTGACTAATGTGTCTTTGCACATTTCGTCTGGTCGAGTAACAGCGCTGATTGGTCCGAACGGGGCTGGTAAATCAACGCTCTTAAAAGTCGTATCTGGCGACGAAAAGCCGAGTGGCGGTTCTATATCAATAGATAGTACGTTTCTTGACAATCTATCAGCGACGGAGCTCGCTAAAATCAGGAGTGTTATGACGCAGTCTAGTCAAATTGTTTTTGATTTTTTGACGGAGGAGGTAGTCGCACTTGGCCTTGCGTTCGGTCGATCTTTAAATAGCGAGCACAGCGGTAGATTGATCGACGAGGTCTTTGAAACTTGCGGTATTTGGCCGCTGTTAGGCCGAGTTTTCAGAACATTGTCTGGTGGTGAGCAACAACGCGTCCTGTTCGCGAGAGCAGTTGCTCAGATCTCGGAGCCAACGCGGGAGAAGGTTAACAGGTACATTCTTTTGGACGAACCGACTTCTAGTTTGGATGTCCTGCATGAATTGTCTCTGTTGCGGCATTTACAAAAGATAAAAGATAAAGGTATTGGTGTATTGATCGTAATGCACGATTTGAATATGGCAGCTCGTTTCGCTGATGAGATATGCGTGTTGCAGGCGGGCGAGGTTGTTTCATTCGGAAAAGCAAGAGATGTTATGACAAACGATTTATTATCGCATGTTTACAAAACGCCCATAAGCGTCGAAGAGCATCCCAAACTTAAACACTTAGTCGTTTACACTCACTAAAATAAGGAGAGAAATTATGTTTCTTGCGATGAATCGATTCAAAATCACACCAGGTTTTGAATCAGGGTTTGAGAAAATATGGCAAGAGAGAGATTCTTATTTATCTCAAGTGCCAGGTTTCAAAACGTTCTACTTGCTTAAAGGGACGGTTACTGAGAAGTATGTCCTTTATGCATCTCATTCTGTTTGGGAATCTAAGAGGGCATTTGAAGACTGGACAGAGTCAGATGCATTTCGCAAGGCGCACGGTCAGACCAGTGCTCCCAAGGGTACTTATCTTGGCCATCCTGAGTTAGAGACCTTTGACGAGGTGCTTGGCATTTAGAGAGGAGATGCAAAAAACGTTTAACCTAGTTGTTAAGCCAACCTCTGTCGCTTACATTTTGTTAAGACTGTCCTGCTCGTCGATAACACCTCGCCCAGCGATTATCGGGTATACCCTTTAAGATCGTCCATCTTGATCAGTTAGAGTCGACGCTTTGCTCCTTTAAAGACTCTGCTCGCTGCGTGGTAGCGTTTCGCGGTTCAGAATGTTCGCTGCTGCTTTTTAATGCAGAATTAAGCTCATATAATGGCGGTGGTGATAGATTTTTTTACGCTATAAAAGTCAAGGTTGACGCGTTAAGACCTTAATTTAAATCTAAATCGGAATTGTAAAATGTGTAATGAATATGGCCTTTAAATAATGAAGCTATTAAAAATATCCCTTAAATATTCGTTATCGTTAACTTTGGTTGTAGCCCTTGGTTCATATGTATGGTTTTGGGCTGCACCGGTAGGTGTGAATAATTATGTTAATAAAGTGACTCTTCAGATACTCCTTCAGTCGCCCGAATTAATGACCTCGATAGGAGCAATTGATAACACTCCTCTGGAATCTTCATAGTGGAAAATTGAGCCGTTATGACGAAGAGTCCGATGCAGAGATGCTTGAGTTTTTGTAGCAAAGTCGTGCTGGGCTTGATAACTATGGACCTGAGGGTCTAGTCGGTAAGGAACTGCTGAATTGGAAAACTGTTGCGTGGTTTTTTGATGACCAAATTCGGCAAAGGGTGTTTGATGCAGGTGGTTATCGCGTTAATCAGATCTCGGGTGTTATGGTAAACGTGCCTCAATTCTTGACTGACAGCCATATTATTGAAGGCAAACGAGTTAAGTGCTCGCTAGTCCTCATGCTGAAAAATCACCACATGATTAATTTCTAGCCTAATCCCAATGGATTCGCCAACAGTATGGTCATGATGGCTTGGCACAAACGCCAATAGCTTTTCCCCATTCGCCAGCATTAATATGTAGAGAAAGTCAGCTCCACGAAAATGACGACTCACCACCGTCGCTACTAGTGCGCTATTGTCGTCATGAATAATATCGTCAGGTCTTATTAGCACTTTTACCCGAGACCCTGGCGATAAGTGCGTTTTAATTGGTAAGGGAGGATTGTAGTCCAGCTTTCCTATCGTCGTCTCAACGCATTGGGGAGTCTGTATTACTCCATTAAGGAATACACCTTGGCCAACAAAATTAGCAACAAAAGCATTTATCGGCTGATGATAGATACCATACGAACTACCCCATTGCTCTAAAACACCATTGTGAATAACTCCGATGGAGTCTGAGATAGCAAAGGCCTCATGTTGATCATGAGTCACCATAAGAGCCGTGGTGTTGGACTGCTTAATAATCTCTCTTACATCGCGGCTTAAGGTCTCCCTTAAATCAACGTCTAAGTTAGAGAAGGGCTCATCAAGTAATAATAGATTGGGCTGAGGCGCCAAGGCTCTCGCCAAAGCAACGCGCTGCTGCTCTCCGCCAGATAATTGATGAGGCATGGCATTTTCTTTGTCTCCCAAGCCTACTTGTTCTAACAGTGCACTAGCTTTTTTGTTGGCTTTTCGCTTAGGTATTTTATGCAATCCAAAGGCAATATTCTTCAGTACGGATAAGTGCGGGAACAATGCATAGTCCTGGAAGACCATACCTATGCTCCTTTGCTCTGCAGGTATAAATGCTTTCCCGCTGCTAAGTTTTTTCTCTCCTAACCTAATACCCCCAGACGAAATTCTATCAAACCCAGCAATAGCACGTAACAAGGTAGTCTTACCGCAACCACTCGGGCCTAGCAGACAGCCGATTTCTCCCCGCTCTAGTCCGAACGACACGTCCCTAAGAATTTTATGCTGTGCGTACTCGATCGAAACACCATCGACAGCCAAATAGTCTTCGTTTACTGTCTTCGGCGAAGTTTTACTGCTGAGAAAATTATCAGTCATTACCATCAAACCTTTTTATCAACATAAACGCAGGCACCAAGCCAACCAACACAATGGCTAATGCGGGCAAAGCCGCCAGCTCCCACAACCCTTCCGAACTTAGTTCAAATATCCTTACAGCCAGCGTATTAAAACCAAAGGGTCTAGTCATTAATGTAATCGGTAACTCTTTCATTACATCAACGAAGACTAAAATCATCGCTGTAGCCACGCCGCCTTTCAGCATCGGGATGTGAACCTTAGTCAGCATGTTAAAACCTGACACACCTAGGCTCTTTGCTGCGGCATCGATAGAAGGGGTTATACGCAGTAAATTATTCTCTAATGGGGTAAACGCCACGGCCATGAAGCGGACACTATAAGCCAGCATCATCACGACTATAGTCCCTTGCAATATCGACGCGGTAACCCCCATACCCGCAAGCCATTGATCCATCAAAGCAATAGGCGCAAATAATCCAACCGCCAGTACAGTGCCAGGCACCGCATAGCCTAAAGTGCTAATACGCACCGCAATAGCTGCGAAACGAGTGTTATCAGTTCGAGCTGCAAAAGCTGTTAGCAAGGCCAAGCCGGTAATAAGCAACATAGCAATCAGGGCCAGCGTGATTGACCCTACGATATAACTCCAAAATCTGCCTGTCATTACAAGGTCTAAATGTGGGGCCGCCCACCATAGAAGGCGCAGACAGGGCAACAAAAACGCCGCGATAAAAACTAGGCTACAGAAAAGCAACGCTAACCAACGATTAGCAACGGATAGCCGAATCCTCTGGTCTGCTAGAGCAATGCTACGTGATTGCGAAAAGCGTTTTGTGCTGCGGCTATGACGCTCTAGTAGAGTAATCACCACTACGAATACCAGCAATACTGACGCTACTTGTAAGGCCGCAGGCAAGGAATATAAGTCGAACCAAGACTTATAAATAACCGATGTCAGCGTGTCATAATTAAATACAGCAACCGCACCAAAGTCCGAGAGCGTCTCCATAATAACCAGCAAAGTGCCCCCAACAATCCAAGGCCTAGCTATGGGGAGAGAAACTCTCCAAAAACTCTTTTTAATGGATAAACCCAGTGACTGGCCAGCCTCAAGGCTTCTTCGCCCCTGCGTTTGAAAAGCATTGCGAGCCATCATATAGGTGTAGGGATACAGCGCGAAGCTCAACGCCATGACCACACCACCATATGAATAAACGCTCGGAAACCAGGCTGAGGAGCCAAACCAGTCGCGTAGCAAGACCTGCACCGGACCGGTATATTCAAATAATCCGACCAATGAAAACGCCATTACATAGCTAGGGATTGCCATAGGTAGGATTAGGGCCCAGACAAAGAATCCGCGTAGAGGAAATTCACAAACGGCCGTTAGCCATGCTAGACCAACTCCCAGCAGAGTTGTCATTAAAGCTACACCGATCACAAGCCACAGAGTGTTCGAAATCGCCGTTGGTAAGACATACTTTACTAGATGAGACATTATGTCTTTATCGGGCTGAAACAGGGCCGATATAACGGCAAGCAGTGCCAAAATAGTGGGCGCCGCCATCATCATTAAAAAGAGCTGCCAAAAATTTAGCCGCGGTATGAGCGAATTAAGACGCAAGTGCAATAAGGCCTCGAGGTTTATTTATAGCCCGCTCGGTCCATCAACTTGACTGCATTAGGCTGCAGTATGTAGGCCTGACTAAGACGCTGCTCACTTTGCCTAAATTGGCCCCAAGAGGCAACTTGCGGATCAACTTTAACGTCTGTGCTGACAGGATATTCTTGATTCACACCCGCGAATAGCTCTTGAGCTGGCTCAGAGACTAACCATTCCATTAGGGTTTTAGCTTGAATAGCGTTCTTGCTGTGTTTAAGAATACCGGCACCAGCGACATTAACATGCACACCACTTTTGTTCGGCCAAAATAATGCTAGCGCTAAGTCCGGGCTTTTAGTTTGCAAACGACCAAAGTAGTAGGTGTTCACAATCCCCACATCACACTGACCAGCTAGTATAGCTTGCATCACTTTGGTGTCGTTGGACGTCGGAGCTATCGCCAAATTGTTAATCCAGCTCGTTACAGTAGCTTGAGCTTGCGCTTCACCCTGTTCAGCAATCAGCATAGCTACTAATGATTGATTGTAGACTTTTTTAGACGTTCGTAAACATAGCCTACCCTGCCACTGGTCGCCTCCGAGCGCCGAATACGTAGATAATTCTTCAGATTTCACTCGCTCAGTACTGTAGACAATCGTACGAGCCCGCAAGGATAACCCCGTCCAAAAGTCATTATCATCGCGCAAGTAGGCCGGTACACGATTATTGATGACAGGCGAGTTTATAGGCTGAAAAAGGCCTTGGCTCGCGGCAAGGCCTAGTGTTCCCGCGTCGACAGTTATTAGCACATCAGCGGGGGTGTTTGCCCCCTCCATTTTTATACGCTCTATTAATACACCGGCTTTATCGGTTGCATACTCGATTTCAATACCAGTTTGATCAGTAAACAACTTAAACACTGGACTAATTAGATGCTCGTTACGGGACGAGTAAACAACGAGCCGGTCTGTTGCGAAAGCGGCATTATTTTCAATTATTTTAGTTGCCTTCGCGCCAGTTTCCCCAGCTATCTGGACGCCAATTTTTGGAGTGGCAACCAATGGCTCTTGCTGATCAGCGCAAGCCACGAGAATTCCGCTGGTAATAATCATCAAGCAAGCCGGTTTCAAACGCACCGAAGTAACGAAAGAGCAGGTAAGAGACAAACCTTTTAGAAGTTTGTTAAATAAACGAATCATTTGAGCAATCCTGGATTAATAAATTTTGGGGTCAAGACGTGGCGAGCTAACACGAATCCTGAAAGACTAAATTATCGGTAATGGTTTGTCTCTGAACCTAAGTTTTGGCAAAGCCTGCGTAATTGGCGACACTCGATTCCCTCATTAAAGTATATCGGTTAGACCCGTCTCCAAAAACACTACGGATGAACTAACAATTTCAAAGTGTATGCAAGTGAATTCGATTAATATTCGTAATTAAGGGTAATGGTGCAGGAGGGATGATCCTAATCCGGTGAAGTGTTAATTGGGCAGTGTAATCCAACGAACACAGGCCCAACCTGATGACACTTTAGGCGCCCTGCCATTCAGACATATTAACGACAAGCACTAACAAATACAAATCGAAATGATTATCATTATTAATAGGGTAAGATACGGGGAAAACAAATAAAGCCAACTTGGCTAGGTCGGGTAAAAAAAATGCGCTCAACAAGAATTTGGCTCGCGGCATTCTTCGTCGTTTTCAATCCAGTAACAACAACTAGCGCTGAGGAACAGGTTAGGCGCCAGTTTACATTTACTTGGCCATACACTGATGCCAGCGAAATGGCTCCGCGCGGAGGGTCCTCCAAAGGCCCTGAAATCAACTTAGATGCAAAGCCAGGCTTAGCGTGGGCTTCATTGCGAGAAAAAGATCTCACAAAGTTCGAACGCGATCGCCGCGCAATCCTCGCTATGCAAGGCCCTTATCGAGCAAGCTTTGATTTTCTAGAGGTCGCTGGATTTAAGCCTGGCTTCAGCCCCGCGGCACCCTATCAATCCTGGGGAACAGAATACATTTACTTGATAGTAGATGAAGGCGACTTTATCTCCCTTCAGCATATTCTGGTGATATTTATCAAAAAAGCGGATGGCACACTCACAGACCCCATGGTGGTCAAGCATTGGCGTCAGGATTGGAGGTATGAAGACCAGGAACTCACAGTGTTCAACGGTTTTAATAGTTGGAAATCGGAACGTAGTCCTATCAAAACTTCTAAAGGCTCCTGGACACAAGCAGTATTTCAGGTAGATGACTCGCCACGTTACGAGGCTCAAGGCAAATGGAACCACAAAGAGAACTATTCACAATGGCAAAGTGATGAAACCTGGCGACCATTGCCAAGACGAGAGTTTAGTGTCCGAGATGACTATCATGCGCTTATCGGCAAGAATCGCCACACTATTACACCAACGGGGTGGACCCATCAAGAAGACAACCTAAAGGTTGTATTAGCCGAACCGGGAGTAATAGCTAATGATGGAATACTGTCGCAGGAACTTGGTTTCAACCGTTATGAGCGCATCATTGGTCATGATTTTTCGGAAGGAGATGCATATTGGGCAGAGACCGAGGATTTCTGGAGTGAAGTTCGCATGGCATGGGACGAAGTAATCGGCGATAGAGGGGCCTTCACGCTCGCTAACGAAGTCGATGGACGGCGAATGTATTCAGCTATGTTTGGTTACGCTATTCAAATAAGAGAACAAGAAAGTTACGATTCTGAGGCGGCACGTCGGTACGTACGTGAGACAATTAAAAAGTTTGTTCGCAAGCATCAATAACGGTCCTCCCTGTTGCGGCTACAACATAGGAACTAAGTACTCCAATCGCCCCTGCTGGTGCCGCAGGATTTATGGCCCTTCTAATTTTATTTGCTAACTTATCTCGCGCCCCTTTCTGCGTAGCAGGGCGTCCCCTTTCACAGGAAGGGACGTCTGTGCTGCCTGACTGTTAGCGACTCGGACAGAAGCAAGCGTCGCACGAGTGTCCTGTCAGCTCCTTCCATTGGCAACTAAGCCGGCCTGTCTAGACTGACGTCTTACCAGCGTTATTTGCTTATAATCTGTGTCCTCTTTTCCCCGCGCTCTGGCCGGTTTCTAACGCGCTGTTTCAGACTGCGCCGCTGATCAACGGTTTTGTCGTTTCGAGCTCTAGTGGTTTGAGGCCAACCCCCTCGCGCCGTCGTTTGCCCCTTTACCCCGTGATTGGTTAGCGGCGGCCCGACTCGCAACTGGACCGCCACCACAATCGAAATAGCAGTTTTAAAGGGACAGGAGGTAATTGTCTAGACGTTCTTTGTTAGTCACAAAACTAGTCTTTTTTACTAAGGCTGCTGCTTTTATGGACGTTAAATTTTCCTTGGTGTCGCCGACATTGATTACGCCTACCATAGCCATCATGGCATGTGGCGTGCACTGATACACATAAATCCCAGTCTTATCAAAAGTGACTGTGACGTCCTCGCTCATCTTCCCGCTCCATGGTACTGCGCCTTCAGGGATCATACCTTCAATGGAAGCTGAATTATGCGATAGGTCCGTTGCAACAAAGGTTACGCTGTCGCCAGGATCAACTGTCAGCGAAGCGGGCTCAAACACCATGTAGCCTTCGACGCCGCTATTTAACATTTGAACCTTGTGATTAGCTGCATATCCGGTGTTTGCCAGAACAGTTAAGACTAGTAGTAGAAAGTTTCTTGATGTGTTTTTCATTTTTCGCACTCTTTTACTATTGAAGTATCGGTTGTACGAGGCACGGTAGAAAACGGTTTAATAATAAGTGAGCGGGTTTTTGGGTTTGGTCATATGGACTAAGTGCTATTAATTAAATCCATGGATGAGATGTAGTCAGATTTTTTATTCATAAAAACGGCTGCCCTTGAATCGCCTGGACAAAGGTATGCACAGAAAATGCTGCATAAACCACTGCAAATGTGACAACTAAAGCGCTGGCAGTATTATTTCTCATTTGTTTCGGCAAAAGGAGAGCAAATAACGGAACTGCCTGCATCGCATGCAGGCCAAAAAAGTGAGCCACTCGGAGGTCTCCTCCATCAGTTGCCCAGTTAAAAAGCAAGATGCCGTTTGCATCAGTCGCAGCAGCGTTCACCCAGTGGTTGGTTTGGCTAGACAAGTAGCCACCAAATCCACCGCCCAGAATAAATGTTAGTGCAAGTCCAATAATAATGGATAGCACCATAGGGTTATTTTTCGCACTGTTTCTTCCAATAACCCAACCCAAACCAAGTGGCGCAGCCACCAGCCAAGTGGCACCGATACCCATTAGCACATACATCAATGCATGAAAGGATGTGGTGGAGTTAAAGTGCGAGGCTTCACCGAGAGCGCTTTGAATGGTTAGATAAGCCATTTCACCCAGTGCAACAAAGGTAATCGAAACAGCAATAAGACGGCCCATTCCTTTGCGAAGGTACCCCAGAGGAAGATAACGGGCAAAAATAAGTAAGGTGGCAAAATACATCGCAAATGACAGAGCAAATTTAAAGGGCTTAGACCACACCGAAATTTCATTGAACAATCGATCGTCAGTGGCGCTAGCCAATAAGAAAAAAATAGTCAGCAACAAAAACGCAACAGTGATGTAAAACCAACTGGATGCACACTCTCTATAGGTTCGCCAACTTTTCCATTGCAGGCTATCTTGCTGCATTTGATTTTCGATGATTATGCCTGTCTCCCCGCTGACTGGCGAACCTTGCGGTAAATCAGTTTAATAGCCCAGTAAAGTACCAATCCCCCAGGACCAAACATCAGGGTTGCGAGAAGACAGGGGATAATCACAAGGTGGTGGATACCCTCTTTCTGAGCATCTTTCACTTCCCAGGCACCGACAAATAAATCAAACGCTAAGTAATGGATCCATCCCGCGAGTAGTAATTCTGGAACTGAAAACAATGCGGTAACCGCCTTCAGTGAACTAAATCCAGCGCCCTCTGGAGCAAATGCAAAATTGTTAAGCATGAGCCAAAGATAGACAGTGCCGATTATTAAAGGAGCAATGACAGGGGCGGCCCAATCGCGGGTTATGTGCCAACGGGGAGCTAAGGCTAGACCAAGCCATCCCATGATGGCGAGATTGCTACAAAAACTGAATATATGCTCTAAGCTAATAAAAGGTTCTCCTAATATTAAAAATACAGACCACCAATTAGATCGGGCCATGCAAAAGTAGACGGGCGGGTTAGTAGTAGCGACATCGCTAGAGCCGCTCGACTATTTGTATTCAATTCAGCAACCGATCGGCTGATCGCCGCGGGTTTAGCTCGAAGCGATCAGGACCACAATTTGGAAAAAGAATTCAACGGCGTCATCGACGCCGGGTATGAACCACACACTCAGTGCGGTTACTGCGACAACAACGGCTATACGTGCATATAAATTCTTCATTATCGTACTCCTTCTGTCGTTCTTGGCGCGGCTTCAAACATCCACAGGTCACCTGAATCTATAGCAGCCGGCGTCGCCGTCGACGCGTACTTTTCGTTTAATAGCGATGTCAACGCTTCGAGTCCTGCGCCACTTTTAATGCGCACCAACTGACGCTCATAGCGCACGCCATCAATCCGCACGATGGCGCGACCGTCTCGCTCAGCTTGGGCCGGCCAACTTTTCCAGAGTTTGCCCACCATACTGTTCATATATCCCGACCATACGTATATTTTCCCATCGACAGACGCGGTCCAAATTCGTCGAGACTGTTCAGGATTGAGCAATTGAAGTTCGAGCGTGTCAATGTCGTTAATAAAGCTCCAGTTCGGTTCGACGCCGCTATAAAGTTTGCCAGAGACTAACGCGCCGCCAGAAAAAACCCGATTCGGACCATCCGCAGAACGTTGCTTAACGGCTGCGGTAACAATGGCGGTGGTTAGTATCAACAATAACCACAGGCCAATAACGCCCGCTTTTTTTAGTGCATTCATAGGTTTTCTCGTTGCTCGTAGAGTAAGACGTGCGGCAGTCTAATTTAAGTTCATTCAATGCTCAAACGTTAAAACGCGATTACCATGCGTCCACGTGTGCCACCGCGCTCAAGTCGCTCGTGAGCGATGCTGGCATCTTCAGCCGCGACCGAGTCAGCGACCCGAAGGGATAGTATACCCTGTTCAACCTGTTCTCTTAGCAGGTCGAGTTTTTCATAGGCGCCGTCGTAACGCGTCACCCACGTTGCTGTGAATTTGATATCTCTTTGTTGTTCGCCCTTGAAGCCTCGAATAGCGGTGAAGCAGCCACCGTCTTTTACTGCATCAATAGCAAGTTCATTGAGTAATGCACCATCGGCAAGGCCGTCGACGCCGTCGGGAAAGTGTTCACGTATTTTGGCTGCAAAACCGTCGCCTCGACTGACGATGATATCGGCACCCAGTGACTGCAGTAAGGTTCGATCCGATTCTGCACAGTCTGCAATGACCACTAATCCATCAGCCTTGGCCAGCTGAATGACGTAACCACCGTAAGCCCCAGGCCCGCCTGTGACGGCGAGTGTTTGGCCGGATTCGAGTCCCAGTAAGTCCAGTGACAGCCTTGCGGTGAGGGCATTCATCGGTAATGTGCAGGCTTCAATGTGAGAGGTGCCCGCGGGTGCGCGCACAACGGCTCTTTGATCCAACACAATCTGTTCTCGATAAGCGCCATGGGTGCCGTCCGGCACGACCATCGCCATGACGCGATCGCCGACTTTGATGCCCGTTGTGACACCTTCACCAATTTGGTCGACGATACCCGCGGCATCCATTCCAGGCACGTAGGGAGGTGGGTCTTTTTTCTGCACTTCAGCGCGCATGCCGTTTCTGCCAACAACATCTGTAGGATTGACCGCTGCTGCGTAATTGCGTATTCGAACCTGGCCTGGGCCTGCCTCTACAGCGGGCACATCTACTACCTGCAAAACCTCAGGACCTCCATGTACCATTAGTCCAACTGCTCGCATTATGTTCTCCGAATTAAAAATATAGGCGTCGATACTGCAGTCTTTACGCCAGACAAACAAGTGCCTATGGCGCTGAGTGAACGTCAACGTCTGCGACAAGAAACCCTTGGGCATTGCGATGCAATGAGAAGATTTTTCTACGTGCGAAGGTGAACAAAGCACATGGCAATGGTTGGTCTTGGCACTTCATGCTCGAGCACAACGTTTTAGCTTAGAGGCCCGGTGCAATATCATCGAGTCCAAGCAGCACTCGTCCTGCCAATTCCATCACCGGTTCGCCAACCATCATGTGTTGAGTTGCAACGTGAACGTCTCGAAAATGTTGTTGTAAACATGACGTCTCGAACACAGAGGTGCCACCGACAAGGGTGTACATCTTATCGACGACGTCTACCGCCGTGTTGACGGCGTGTACGTTCGCTGCTCTGAGTTTTTGGCGTTGCTGTACAGTAGGCTCTTTTGTTTGACAATGTTGCCAGACCTCTTCGCTTAACGCATACAGGTATTCTCTCGCCGCGGACAGTTTCGAGTCTGCGACACCGATGTCTCTGTGTAGGCCAGGGCGATGCGCCAGCGTGCGCCGGCTGCCCTGTGGTGTTTTTTGATTAGCAATTTTAATCACTTCATTGATTGATGCGCGGGCCATACCAAGGGTTATTGCGCCGATGGGTAAAGCCAGCAAGGCAAATTTTGGATAGCGATAAATAGGCAGATGCCGCAGTTCGGTCTGTTCAATGGAGGATGCCATGCGCAATGCTGGTACCCAGATGTTCTCAACCCGATAGTCACTCGAGCCTGATCCTCGCATCCCGGATACATGCCAGTTGTCGAGAATTTCGATTTCTTCGGGCTTAAAAAATACCCGCGTAAGCACAGAGTCGGTACTTTG